>ERZ773114.2867-NODE-2867-length-15201-cov-5.344976_pt1 | contig 15201 bp, 9 predicted proteins | sample MGYA00580564_ERZ773114 | MGnify/ENA primary metagenome ERZ773114 (study PRJEB29015, sample SAMEA2737836) | human gut metagenome | biome: human gut; feature: human-associated habitat; material: faeces | place: China | collected 2012 ... | reverse complement strand
TGCCGCACCTCGCTCGCCGTATCGGCACTTAGAATTATGCGGTATTGCCCTAAGCGTAACAGCTTAGCTTGATGTTGGCTTAACCCTAAAACCACGGCCCCCGGCAGAGTATTTTACGCTCTGCCGGGGGCTTTTTGTGTATTGCCGCCCATTTGCGGGCATACTGAACAAAGAACCCCGATGACGAAAGGAGCACTGTATATGCCTGCAAAAATGAACCCCTTTGAGGTAAAAACCAAACCCGCCGACCGCTACTATATGGACTGGCAGAAACTTTACCCCCGCCCCTATGACAAAAACGAGGTGGACCCCTACACCCGGCTGCGTATTATTTTAATGAACGGCACCGAGTACGAGGCCAACTGGTTCTCCCACCAGTTCCACCGCCACTGCACCAACAACGACCTGCGCCGGGAACTTGCCGTGCTGCGCCGCACCGAGCAGCAACAGCAAAAGCGCATTGCCTGCTTAAAGCCGATCGACGAAAGTATTCTGGAAACCACCATCGGGTACGAGCAGCTGGCCGTGGACCTGACGGCTATTCTGGCCCAGCGGGAGCCGGACGCCTATGTGGTGCAGGTGATGAACCTGGCTCTGCTGGAGGATTTTGACCACCTGTACCGCTATGCGGATCTGCTGGAACTGGAACGCGGCATCCACGCCGAGCGGCTGGTGGGCTGCTATACCGAGATCATGCCCGGCCGCCCCACCATTGCGGAGCACCGCCACCCGCGGGACAGCGTGCGCAAGCCCATCAGCGCGGCCACGGCGGCCCCCATCACCAAGCTGAACGCCGCCATTATCACCGCCGCCGAACAGCAGACGATGAACTATTATATGAACATCGGCACCTTTTATGACAGTGACCTTGGCCGCAGGCTGTACCAGGAGATCGGCATGATCGAAGAACAGCATGTGACTCAGTACGGCGCTCTGCTGGACCCCGGCATGACTTGGCTGGAAAACCTGCTGCTGCATGAATATACCGAGTGCTACCTTTATTGGTCCTGCGTGGAGGATGAAACCGACCTGCATATTAAAAAGATCTGGGAGCAGCATTTTGAGCAGGAGTGCAGCCACCTGCATGCCGCCGAAGCCCTGCTGAAACAGTACGAGGGCAAGGAAGCCTGCCAGATCATCCCGGATGGGACTTTCCCGGAACTGCTGCGCTTTGGCCCCCAGAAAGAATATCTGCGCAAGGTGCTCAAAACCACCATTTTGAACACCGCTGTGCAGGATGACCCCGCCATTCCGGTGGAGACCCTGACCAAAGATGCACCCTACTATGCTTACCAGGCTGCCGTCTGCCCGGACGCTGCCCGCGTGGCCAGCCACCAGGTGATTGAAGAGCACATTGGCACCAGCGGCAAGGACTACCGCTTTGAAGAAAAGCCCCATCCGGTTGAAGCCCTGCGCGACCGCACCCAGGATAATACCAAGATTGCCCGAGGCAAAATCTGAACCACCCGAAGGGGCAGAGGATGGCAAACCGCCATCCTGTACATGAAAACAGGCTGTTTTTTGTAAAAAATGCCGGAGTGGATGGGAGGGCCTGCCCTCTTGAACTGCCGTGCCGGGGAACGTATAATAGTAACATTGCTGTGTAAGCAGCCGGCAGTGGTTACCGGGCGTTGAAAAGTAATGTTGCGCGGGGGTGATGGGAGCATGATGTACGCCCGCTGACCGCGCCCCAACAATGCTTTTTGACATGCGGCAACTATCTGCCGCTGCTTACAATGAGGGAGGATGTTGAGATTGAAACGTGAATCATTTGCTTCACGCATTGGCTTTTTGATGGTCAGCGCAGGCTGCGCCATCGGCATTGGCAATGTGTGGCGCTTCCCGACCGTAACGGGCCAGTATGGCGGCGGCGTATTTGTGCTGTTCTACCTGCTGTTCCTGGTTTTGATGGGAGCACCGGTGCTTACCATGGAGCTGGCTGTTGGCCGTGCGGGCCACGGCAGCGCGGGCACAGCCTACCGTGCGCTGGAACCCAAAGGCAGCAAGTGGCACCTGCACGGCTGGGCCTGCCTGATTGGCTGCTGCGTGCTGATGATGTATTACACCACCGTCAGCGGCTGGATGCTGGCCTATTTCTTCCGGTTTGTCAAGGGTACATTCACCGGCCTGGCCGCCGATGCCGTCAGCGGCGTGTACGCCGACCTGCTGGCCGACCCGTTCGAGCAGATTGTCTGGATGGCCATTACCGTGCTGCTGGGCTTTTTTGTCTGCAGCCGCGGTTTGCAGAACGGCATTGAACGCATTGGAAAATGGATGATGGGCGCGCTGTTTGTGCTGATCCTGGTTCTGGCTGTGCACAGCTTTGTGCTGCCCGGCGCGGGCGAGGGCCTGGCGTTCTACCTGCTGCCGGACTGGAACCGTGCCGCCGAAATGGGCATTGGCAATGTCATTGTGGCTGCCATGAACCAGGCGTTCTTTACCCTCAGCCTTGGCGTTGGCGCTATGGAAATCTTTGGCAGCTACATGAGCCGGGATTATACCCTGGCGGGCGAGTCCCTGCGCATCTGCGCGCTGGATACCTGCGTGGCCATCTGTTCCGGCCTGATCATCTTCCCGGCCTGCTTCTCTTACGGGGTCAGCCCGGATGCAGGCCCCAAGCTGATCTTTATCACCCTGCCCAATGTATTTGCCAATATGGCGGGCGGCCGCCTGTGGGGTACACTGTTCTTTGTATTTATGACCTTTGCCAGCTTTTCTACCATCATTGCTGTGTTCCAGAACATTCTGGCCTGCCTGCAGGAAAGCTTTGGCTGGAGCCTGAAACGCGCCTGTGCCGTTGGAACGGTGTTCATCCTGCTGGCCAGCGTGCCCTGCATTCTGGGCTTTAACCTGTGGAGCGGTGTGCAGCCCATGGGTCCCGGCAGCACCGTGCTGGATGCTGAGGACTTTTTGGTCAGCAACCTGCTGCTGCCCATTGGCAGCTTGATCTACCTGCTGTTCTGCGTAACCAGGTGGGGCTGGGGCTTTGATAACTACTTAACCGAAGCCAATACCGGCAAGGGCCTGCGCCTGCCGCGGTGGTTCAAGCCGTATTTCAGCGTGGTGCTACCGCTGCTGATCGTGTTTATTCTGGTGCAGGGCCTGTAAAATAAAGCCGTACCGGAACCCGGCAAACCGCAAAAAAATACCTGCCTGCTGCAAACTGCCCAAAAGGCATGGCGTGGCGGGTGGTATTTTTTTGAGGGATTTTGTTAATAATGTGTCAAATACCCCTTGCGCAAACCGCAGATTCTGCGTATAATATAGGCAGGGCAAAAGGGGCTGTCTGCCCCCTGTGCCAAACAGTACCAAAGCACAAGGCTAATATAAATTACCGAGAGGAGTTTTTTACCATGGGTTTGGGCAAAAAGACGATTGATGACGAAAACTACGCTGGCAAGCGCGTGCTTGTCCGCTGCGATTTCAATGTCCCGATGAAGGACGGTGTGATCACCAACGACAACCGCATCAATGCGGCTCTGCCGACCATCAAAAAGCTGATCGCTGACGGCGCAAAGGTTATCCTGTGCAGCCATCTGGGCAAGCCGAAGAACGGCCCCGAAGCCAAGTTCAGCCTGGCTCCCGTTGCTGTTCGCCTGAGCGAAAAGCTGGGCCAGCCGGTTACCTTTGCTGATGACGACAACGTTGTTGGCAACCAGGCCAAGGCTGCTGTTGCCACCATGGGCAACGGCGATGTTGTTCTGCTCCAGAACACCCGTTTCCGCAAGGAAGAAACCAAGAATATCGACACCTTCAGCGAAGAGCTGGCCAGCCTGGCTGACGCTTACGTTGACGATGCTTTCGGCTCCTGCCACCGTGCACACTGCTCCACCGCAGGTGTGACCAACTATGTTAAGGATACCGCTGTTGGCTACCTGATGGAAAAGGAAATCAAGTACCTGGGCAACGCCGTCAACAACCCGGAGCGCCCCTTCACCGCTATTCTGGGCGGCGCTAAGGTTGCTGATAAGCTGAACGTTATCTCCAACCTGCTGGAAAAGGTCGATACCCTGATCATCGGCGGCGGCATGGCCTACACCTTCCTGAAGGCACAGGGCTATGAGATCGGCAAGAGCCTGGTTGACGATTCCAAGATCGACTACTGCAAGGAAATGATGGCTAAGGCACAGGAAAAGGGCGTTAAGCTGCTGCTGCCCGTTGACGCTGCCTGCGTTGCTGACTTCCCCGATCCCATCGACGCACCTGTCGAAGTTAAGATCGTTCCCGTTACTGCAATCCCGGCTGACATGGAAGGCTGCGATATCGGCCCCGAGAGCATGAAGCTGTTTGCTGATGCCGTCAAAGCTTCTAAGACCGTTGTCTGGAACGGCCCCATGGGCGTGTTTGAGAACCCCACTCTGGCCAAGGGCACCATTGCTGTGGCACAGGCTTTGGCTGATTCCTCCGCTGTGACCATCGTTGGCGGCGGCGACAGCGCTGCTGCCTGCGAGCAGCTGGGCTTTGCCGACAAGATCACCCACATCTCCACCGGCGGCGGCGCTTCCCTGGAATTCCTGGAAGGCCTGGAGCTGCCCGGCATCGCCTGCCTGCAGGATAAGTAATTTTAAGGCGGGAACTTCAAGCAAATTGTCTGCGGCTGTGGGCGGATTTTTCGCCGCCATGCTGCGGATTTGAAAGCGGGTCGTACACAAAGTACGCCGACCCTTCCAAATCCTTGCCTGACGGCGAAACCTCTTGCCCATAGCTCTTGCCAATTTCCTTGAAGCCCCCTAAAAATAAGCAAAAAAGCTTTTTAAATTCGTCAATTGCATTCTTTTCAGAGTGTAGACATATGCAAGAAGAAACAAGGAGTAATCAACAATGAACAGAAAATATCGCAAGACCGTCATCGCCGGTAACTGGAAGATGAACAAGACCCCCTCTGAGACCAAGGAGTTCATGACCCAGCTGAAGGCGATTATGCCCAAGGGCCGCTGGTGCGACGTGGCTCTGTGTGTGCCCGCTGTGGATATTCCCGCTGCCGTTCGTGCCGTCCGTGAGACCCGCATCGGCATCGGTGCTGAGAACTGCAACGCCAATGCTTCCGGCGCTTACACCGGCGAGATCGCTACCAATATGCTGGTGGATGCCGGCTGCAAGTACGTCATCATCGGCCACTCCGAGCGCCGCGCCATGGGCGAGACGAACGCGGACGTGAACGCCAAGGTCCTCGCCGCTCTGGACAACGGCCTGATCCCCATTATGTGCGTCGGCGAGAGCCTCGAGCAGCACTGTCTGACACAGTTCAACTCGGTGAGAATGATGTCCTTCCCGAACGCCTACTTTGAAAAGGACAACGACGCGCGCACGGGCAGTAAGGGCGACTTTATATTCCGCGAGTCGGCGGACGGAGTTGAATTCATCTCCATCATGTTCGAGATGAAGAACGAGACCGACACCACCTCCACCAAGCATAAAAACGAGGACTTCTTTAAGGAGCTGGACAAGGACCGCTGCGAGAAAAAATGCGAATACGCCGTTCTCGTCTCACTTCTCGAGAGCGACAGCGAGCTGTATAACGGCGGTATCGTCGATGTTTCGTACCGCTATCCGAAGATGTTCGTTATTCGTCCGCAGTTCTTTATTCCGCTGATTTCGCTGCTGCGCAATGCGGCACTGAGCTCACTCTCGTACCGCCGCGAGCTGAGCATCATACGCGACCGCGAATGCGATCTGACGAATTTCGAGGACAATATAAACACCTTCAAGGAGAGCTTTGCCCGCAACTATCGCATCGCAAGCGACCGCTTTAAGACCGCGATAGAGGAGATAGACAAGACCATACTGCATCTGCAAAAGACAAAGGATGCGCTGCTCTCCTCCGAGAACAATCTGCGGATAGCGAACAACAAGGCGGACGAACTGAGCATAAAACGGCTGACGCGGAACGCCCCCACCGTACGCGCCATGCTCGAGGATATAAAACACGGGGAGGAAAGCAAATGAAGCTGATGATAGCATCCGATATACACGGCAGCGCACCCTGCTGTCGCGCACTGCTCGAGAGATACCGCGCGGAGGGTGCCGACAGACTGGTCCTGCTCGGCGACCTGCTCTACCACGGACCGCGCAACGATCTACCCGACGGCTATGCGCCGAAGGAGGTCATCGCGCAGCTCTCCGAGCTGAAGAACGAGATTCTCTGCGTCCGCGGAAACTGCGACACCGAGGTAGACCAGATGGTTCTGCCGTTCCCGCTGCTCGCGGATTACGCCGTAATTCTCGACGGCAGACATCCGATATACGCGACGCACGGGCACGTCTACGGTGAGGATAATCCCCCGCCGCTCGGCGACGGCGACATCCTGCTCTGCGGTCACACGCACGTGCCGAAATACACGGTGCACGACGGCTATACCTACGTCAACCCCGGCTCGGTCTCGATACCGAAGGAGGGCAGCCGCCGCAGCTACATGACGCTTGAGGACGGCATATTCATCTGGAAGGACCTCGACGGCGAGGAATACATGCGCCGCGGCGAGGACAGCCTGCTGTAAAAAACAATACAACAAGAGGAGACAAACATGGAGATCACTAAGGATATAATCTACATCGGAGTAAACGATCACGATATCGACCTGTTCGAGGGACAGTATGCCGTTCCCGCAGGAATGGCATACAACTCGTATGTTATCAAGGATGAAAAGATAGCCGTTATGGACACGGTGGATGCACACTTCGGCGAGCAGTGGCTCGCTAATCTGCGCGACACGCTTGACGGCAGAGCGCCCGATTATCTCGTAGTACAGCACATGGAGCCCGACCATTCGGCGAACATCGCCGCATTTGCAAAGGCGTTCCCCGACGCGACAATAGTAGCTTCGGCTAAAGCGTTCACCATGATGAAGAACTTTTTCGGCACCGATTACGCAGAGCGCCGCACCGTCGTCGGCGACGGCGATACCCTCCCGCTCGGCGAGCATACCCTGACATTCGTCACCGCGCCTATGGTGCATTGGCCCGAGGTCATCGTCACATACGATAGCCGCGATAAGGTGCTTTTCTCCGCCGACGGGTTCGGTAAATTCGGCGCACTCGATACTGAGGAGGACTGGGCTTGCGAGGCGCGCAGATACTATTTCGGCATCGTTGGAAAGTACGGTGCGCAGGTGCAGGCGCTGCTCCGCAAAGCATCGGCACTCGATATCGCTGTCATCTGCCCGCTGCACGGTCCCGTTCTGACCGAAAACCTCGGCTACTACCTCGGCCTTTATAATACATGGTCGAGCTACACGCCCGAGAGCTACGGCGTGCTCATCGCCTATACCTCGGTCTACGGCAACACAAAGGCTGCTGCCGAGCTTCTTGCCGAGCGGCTGCGCGAGCGCGGCTGCGAAAAGGTAGTGCTGACCGACCTTGCCCGCTCCGATATTGCAGAGGCGGTGGAGGATGCCTTCCGCTATGACCGCCTTGTCCTCGCAACAACGACCTATAATGCGGAGCTTTTCCCGTTCATGCGCGAGTTCATCTCCGAGCTCACCGAGCGCGGCTACCGCGGCAGAAAGGTCGGACTTGTCGAGAACGGCTCGTGGGCTCCGATGGCGGCAAAGGTAATGCGCGGCATGCTCGAAGGCTGCAAGGATATCACCTTTACCGATACAACCGTTCGCATCCTCTCGGCTCTCTCCGAGGAGTCCCGCGCAGCGATCGACGCAATGGCGGACGAGCTGATGCAGGGCTGAGCGGCACATGATGCGGAATAAAACCGCGATCTGCAGCTCCATCACTACCCCCGCAAAAAACTCCGCTCCGTAGAGTATAACCCTAAAGCGCACCCATGTCTGCGGCTGCACGGGTCAAAGCCTTAACTCCAAATTTACCCGCGACCGTACGGAGCAATTATTTAACCATCACTCTGCGTTAATACACTAAAAGCAGTACATACATCGTATTTCCCGATGGCTGTACTGCTTTTTTGCGCTCGCCTCACGAGAATTAACCATTCTTCCGCATCCACCGCACTGTCTAACTCCTCAAACTTGCCGAACCTCGCTTTTTTGCTTGAACTTCAACGGTAGTTATACAAACTATCGCAGCGGAAAAAATAAATTTCCCGATAATAATTAAAGAATCGGGTGTACACGCTCTGGGAGCGTGAAAAACTAAAGCGCTATACGTGCATTCCCCCGATAAGAAACGCGAGGCATAATACTTGCCGAGCGTTTCGGACGATGACTTGCCAAGTCGCTATCGGTTGAGCAGTCATAGGGGGAGATACATAAGAGGGGGAACTGCGCCGAATAGGAGCGCAGCGAATCGCGGCGCAATCCCCTCTTATGCCTGCTTTTCTTTGGAGCTTTCTTTTTCAGGCAAAAAGAAAGCGGAAAAAGAACAACTATAATATCTATCAATACCTTAACCGCGGTAGCGATTAATAAACCAATCCATCTAACAACTAACCCTGCTTATTGAATTTTGCTGTCAAAACATAAATTCATAAATTCGTGACAATTTTTCTGTCACATCAATTTTGATAATTATTGCGAATTCCAGTGTGACAGAAAACTCGTCACGAACTGAGTTTGATAGCAAATTTTTTAGTTTCCAACAGCCCCTCCGCTTCGCTGCGCTCAGCACCTCCCCTTACACAGGGGAGGCAAACGCGCCAACCGATTTTATATGCATTATCAGCGTAATTCAATATTACTTTGTTTGTTCGGCTGCGGTTTCGTTTTGCCTACTCACTACACGGAGGAGGCTCACACATCCGAAATTCGTATTTGCACTATCAACTAAATTTTAATCTAATCAAAATTTTTCTTAATTAGTCAAAGTTTCTTTTAAATCATCCGAAACATAACATAATACGATAAAAAATAACTACTCCATCTATCCCAAGGCATCTGCCTTTTTGTTATAAATAAAATCCCCAGTTAATAGCTTTGCAGGGGCTCGGGCCGATACTTTTTAAAAGTATCCCCGTCCTCGGTACAGAAAGGAAATAAAATGCAAGAAAACAGCGTAAACAAGGAACCGGTATACAACGAGGATCAAATACAGATACTCGAAGGGCTGGAGGCTGTCAGAAAGCGTCCGGGCATGTATATCGGAACGACATCACAGAGAGGACTCCACCATCTCATCTACGAGATAGTCGACAACTCCATCGACGAGGCACTTGCTGGTCACTGTGACCGCATAACCGTTACCCTGCATGCGGACGGTTCCGCATCGGTCCAGGATAACGGACGCGGCATTCCTGCCGCAATACACCATAAAGCGGGCATTCCGACACCGGAGGTAGTGTTTACCGTTCTGCACGCAGGCGGAAAATTCGGCGGCGAGGGCTACCAGATCTCCGGCGGACTTCACGGCGTCGGCGCGTCGGTCGTAAATGCGCTCTCCGAGTGGCTGTACTACGAGGACGTATCCGACGGAAAGCTGTACCGCGAGAGCTTCTGCCGCGGAAAGGTCAAGGATTCATTTGAATGCCTCGGCGACGCGGGCGACCGTCACGGACTGTATGTCCGCTTCATGCCCGATGCGGAGATATTCGATAATATCGACTACGACTACGAGATTCTGCTCAACCGCATGCGCGAGCAGGCGTTCCTTAATGCGGGCGTTACCATCGTAATGCGCGACGAGCGCGATGTGAGCCGCCGCCGCGCGGGAATAGACGAGGCGGAGTCGATGGCTGAGATAGAGAGCGTCAACTTCGGCGAGAGCGAGCCGCTTAGCGCGCTTCCGCTCATCTCCGATGAGGATGTCGACGCCGAGGAGAATACCGTTCGCGAGGATGTGCTCTGCTATGAGGGCGGTGTAAAATCGTTTGTTGAATATCTCGGAGAGCATAAGCATGCCGACCCCGTTCATCCGGACGTTATCTACATATACGATAAAAAGGGTCTGACTACCGCCGAGATCGCGTTCCAATACAACACAAGCTATAACGAGACGCTGCTCTCCTTTGCAAATAACGTCGTAACGCCCGACGGCGGTACGCACGAGACGGGCTTTAAGACGGCGCTGACCAAGGCGATAAACGAGTACGCACGCAAGACGGGTGCGCTCAAGGACTCCGACGCAAAGCTCTCGGGCGAGGATGTGCGCGAGGGAATATGCGCGGTAATTTCGGTCAAACTGACCGAGGCGCAGTTTGAGGGTCAGACGAAGGGCAAGCTCGGAAATGCCGAGATAAGGACCTTTGTCGACTCGCTCGTAACGCGCAAGCTCGGCGAATATTTTGAGGAAAATCCGACCTCCGCGAAGGCGATACTCGATAAGGCGATGCAGGCGAGCAGAGCCCGCGAGGCGGCACGCAAGGCAAGAGAGCTGACACGGCGCAAGAACGTTCTCGAGGGAATGACGCTGCCCGGAAAGCTCGCCGACTGTCAGGAGAAGCGGGTCGACGTTACCGAGCTCTATCTGGTGGAGGGAGACTCCGCGGGAGGCTCTGCAAAGGACGGACGTGACTCCAAGTATCAGGCGATACTGCCGCTGCGAGGCAAGGTCCTCAACGTCGAAAAGAGTCGACTCGACAAGGTGTACTCCAACACCTCGATAATCCCGATAATTCAGGCGCTCGGCTGCGGCATAGGAGAGGATTTCGATATCTCCAAGCTCCGCTACGGCAAGATAATCATCATGGCGGATGCCGATGTCGACGGTTCGCATATACGTATACTGCTGCTCACCTTCTTCTTCCGTCACATGCGTCAGCTGATAGACGAGGGACATGTATTTCTCGCACAGCCGCCGCTCTACCGTGTATTTAAGGGCAAGACGACAAAATATGCCTTCTCCGACGAGGAGCGCGACGCGATAATCGAGGAGATGGGCGGAAGTCGCGGCGAGAAGATCGAAGCAGAGCGGTACAAGGGTCTCGGTGAGATGGACCCGATCCAGCTCTGGGATACGACGATGAACCCCGAGACGAGAACGATACTCAAGGTCACGATAGACGACGCCATCGAGTGCGACCGCATCTTCTCCACACTGATGGGAGACAAGGTCGAGCCGAGACGCGAGTTTATCGAGGAGAATGCGCAGTACGCGACCGATCTCGATATATAAGTATTGCCACGGGAGTTTTCCACAGGCTGTGCAAACATGTGTGAATTTTCGCAGACGAGCGAGCTTCGGCGCAGTTTGCGGCATGTTGAAAAGGCTGTAGGAACAAGCCGAAAACCGAAAAATATAAGGAATGGTCGAAAAAATAAATGGAAGAAAATTTCGAGTTTAAGGATCAAAAAATAGTTGACGTTCATATGGAGCGTGAGCTGAAGGATTCGTTCATTCAGTACGCGATGAGCGTCATCGTATCCCGCGCTCTGCCGGATGTCCGCGACGGACTCAAGCCGGTTCATCGCAGAATTATCTATGCGATGTACGAGGACAAGATAACGCACGATAAGCCGTTCTATAAGTCGGCGACGACGGTCGGTAACGTGCTCGGTCGCTATCATCCGCACGGAGACAGCGCGGTATACAATTCGATGGTACGTCTCGCGCAGCCCTTCTCGATGCGTTATCCTCTTGTAGAGGGTCACGGTAACTTCGGTAACATCGACGGAGACAAGGCGGCTGCATACCGTTATACCGAGGCGCGTCTTGCGCGTCTGGCGGACGAGATGACCCGCGACATCGAGAAGAATGTCGTAGACTTTACACCCAACTTTGATAACAAGCGTCAGGAGCCTACCGTGCTCCCCTCGCGTATACCTAATCTGCTTGTAAACGGCTCGGTAGGTATCGCCGTCGGTATGGCGACGAATATCCCCCCGCATAACCTCGGCGAGGTCATCGACGGTACGATATATCTCATGGAGCATCCCGATGCGAGCGTATCCGACCTCATGGCATTCATCAAGGGACCGGATTTTCCGACCCGCGCGATGATATGCGGCAGCATGGGCATCCGCGAAGCGTACGAGACGGGCAGAGGAAAGCTCACCGTCCGCGCGCGCGCAGAGGTCGAGGAGGACAAGCATCGCATCGTTATCACCGAGATACCCTATCAGGTCAATAAGAGCACGCTTGTCGAGGCTATGGCTGAGTGCCACAAGGACAAGCGCATCGAGGGCATCACCGATATCCGCGACGAGAGCGGCAGAGCGGGACTGCGCATAGTTGTCGAGTACCGCCGCGACGCGAACGGACAGGTCATACTCAATCAGCTGTATAAGTACACGCAGCTTCAGGATACCTTTGCGGTGAATATGCTCGCCATCTGCGACGGCGTGCCGAAGCTGCTCAACCTGCGCGACATTCTTCGCTGCTATATCGCACATCAGGAGAGCGTTATCGAGCGCAGAATACGCTTTGACCTCGATAAGGCGCTGCGCGAGCTCCATATCAACGAGGGCTACAAGATTGCAGCCGACCATATCGAAGAAATTATCAAGCTCATCCGTGCGAGCGATTCTATTCCGAGCGCAAAGACTAACCTGATGGAGCGCTACGGTCTCTCAGATGCACAGGCGCAGGCTATCGTCGAAATGACGCTCGGCCGTCTGTCCGGACTCGAGAGACAGAAGGTGCTCGACCGCATCGCAAAGCTGACCGCAACAGTAAGCGAGCTCCGCACTATCCTCGCGAGCGAGGAGGGAATAAAGGGCGTTATCCGCGACGAGCTGCTTGCCATCAAGGCTCGCTTCGGCGACGACCGCCGCACCGAGCTTGTTCCGATGGAGAACGAGATCGTTCTCGAGGATCTTATCGAGCGCCATACCTGCGTTATCACGATGAGCCATGCGGGCTACATCAAGCGTCAGGCATCGAGCGTTTACTCCGCGCAGCACCGCGGCGGTAAGGGTATTATCGGAATGGGCACCAAGGAGGAGGATTACATCGAGCGCATGCTCGCGGTAGGTTCTCATTCCTACCTGCTCATGTTCACGAGTAAGGGCAGGGTGTACGTTAAGAAGGCATACGCCATCCCCGAGGCAGGCAGGACCGCTAAGGGCACCAACATCGTCAATATTCTTGACCTCGCGCCCGACGAGCGCGTGACGGCAATGGTTGCGGTCGACGGCTTTGACAGTGATAAGTACCTGACAATGGTCACCTTGCGCGGAGTTATCAAGCGCACTCCGCTGAGAGAATTCGAGATACAGCGCCGCGGCGGAAAGATCGCGCTCTCGCTCGATGAGGGCGACAGCCTGCTCTACGTCCGCCTGACCGACGAGAACAGCCGCCTGCTCATCGCGACGAGAAAAGGCTACGCCGTATTCTTCCGCCTCTCCGACATCCGCCCGCTCGGCAGGACCGCGCGCGGTGTCAAGGCGATATCGCTCTCCGAGGGCGACGAGGTACGCGGCGCGGCTGTCGCAGACGAGAACAAGCGCCTGCTCACCGTCACCGAGACCGGCTACGGAAAGCGCACACCGTTTGACGATTACCCGATGCACAAGCGCGGCGGTAAGGGCGTTCGCTGCCACAATACCGAGCGCCGCGGCATGATAGCCGGCATCGAGACAGTCGGCGAGGACGACGATATCATGCTCATCACAAGCACGGGCACCATCATCCGTACCCCCGCGTCGGATATTCCAGAGTATTCGAGGACTGCGGGCGGCGTTATCATCATGCGCACGGCGGAGGATGCGGGCATAGTCAACTTTACCTGCCTGCCGGCGGTAGAGGATGAGCCTGATGAGACTGTTGACGGCAGTCCTGAAGAAAATGCAGATGTTATCGGGGCTGAGGGTGAAGATAATGCAGCAGAAACCGAATCTGATGCAGAAGAAGTAGAAAATATTGGTAATTCGGACGAGTCCGAGGAGGACATCTGATGAAGAGTCTTAAAGCTCTTAAAAATCGCAGTGCAGGAGCGAGAGGCATTAAAGCGTCCGCTCTTGCGGCGCTCGGTGCGTCGGTGCTGCTGATAGGGGCGATGCTCAGCGCCTGCGGCAGCTCCGGAGAGACAAAGGTCGATGCGCCGAAGCTCGACGACGCGGGTGCGCGTGAGGTACTCACCGCCCTGCTGCCGGATGCCGAGGAGCTGACCGAGGTTATCTGGGGCGACGGTCTGCCGGTCGATGACGAGGAGCTGCTCGAGTCGGTCAGCGGTGCGCAGTACCGCCCGATATCTGCGGACAGCGCATATAAGAGCGAGGAGCAGATAAAGGAAAAGGCCGAGACGGTGTTCTCAAAGGAGTACCTTGTGACGGTATATGCCGTTGCGTTCGGTGAGTATGACGGCGAGACCGAAACTGCGGAAACGCAGGAGGGCGATCCCTACAATGAGGATCAGCTCGGGCTCGGGCTGCGCGGCAGATACTACACCGATAAGCAGGGGGTAATGTACCGCAATATCGCCCTGCCCGAGTATGATATGACTACCGAGATCGACACAGACAGCGCAAAGGTCGCATCGCAGAACGGCAGCACTGCCGTGCTCGAGGTAGGCTGCACCGTCCGCGGCGAGGATAGCTGCATGAAGGTCTATCTCAGATATGACGGAACAAAATGGCTCATCGACGGACCGATCTATTGATTTCGGGGTTATTTAATGTCGGAGTCGGGTCTGAGTCTGTTCAGGCGGCGTGCATGCAGCGAAATTTTGCGCACGTAGTGTACGTACCCCGCAACGGAAAACGCGCGCCGACGGTAAGCTTGATGTGTGTGTTGAGACTTAGATAAAAATTAAGTTGGTAATGCATATTGAAAAGTTTGCGCGTGAAAGCCTCCCTCAATGAACAGCTGCGCGGTTCAATATGGAATTTTGCTTTGCTGCAAACAGCGGCAATCTTCTCCGTAAGACCGCTCCGTAAGACCGCAAAATTGCGCTCGTGTAGGAGTAGCGCTATCAACTTAAAATTAGTCGTACTAAGATGTATCATAGAATTAAGTTGATAATGCATACTGAAAAGTCGGTGCGTGTTTGCCTCCCCTGTGTAAGGGGAGGTGCTGAGCGTAGCGAAGCGGAGGGGCTGTTGGGAACTATAGAATCCTTAATCAAGCTTGGTTCGTGACAATTTTTCTGTCACATTGAGAGCAGCAAAAACATCAAGTATGATGTGACAGAAAAATTGTCACGAACTCGGGATTTGATAGCAGACTTTTCATTTTCCAACATCCCTTCCACCGCCTACGGCGGTCCCCCTCCCCTTGCACAGGGGAGGCATACACGTCCGCTGCTTTGGTAACATTATCAGCATGATTTATATCTGAATTTTAGTGTATCGTTATGTGTTATCACTGCGAATTCAGTTGAATCAAACCCTTAGCCGCTTTTCTTTGACCATACAGTTGCGC
>ERZ773114.2865-NODE-2865-length-15207-cov-12.726439_pt1 | contig 15207 bp, 13 predicted proteins | sample MGYA00580564_ERZ773114 | MGnify/ENA primary metagenome ERZ773114 (study PRJEB29015, sample SAMEA2737836) | human gut metagenome | biome: human gut; feature: human-associated habitat; material: faeces | place: China | collected 2012 ... | reverse complement strand
TTCTGATGCTTTGCCGGATCGTTGGGGACGTACTTTGTTGTTGCGTCGTGAGCAATTAGTAGCAGCGGAAGAAAAGCGATCGGTACGGAGATTATCATCTTTCGATTTCTTGACTGGTATCGATGATTTCTCCCGAATGGGTGGATTCCGTTTTAAGGAAACCCCTGATAGTGAATTTATAAATGTAAGTGAATCGTTGAAAATCCCACCTCTGACAGATATTCGGGGATTGATTGCAGCCAGTGCTGAGATTGAGAAAAGCGAAGAAAATAATATGCTTCCTGATAGGAAATGGATTGCACAACTTGTGCAACCTGGGACATCATTAGGAGGAGCACGTCCTAAAGCCAATGTTGTAGATACGGATAAAACTCTTTACGTGGCTAAGTTTCCGTCGCGTAAGGATGACTATGATGTCGGACTTTGGGAGCATTTCAGTCACTTGCTTGCTACAAAAGCAGGAGTAAACGTGGCAAAAACCAAAGTGCTGGCAACTGGAGAAAAATATCATACATTGCTGTCACAACGTTTCGATAGAACAAACGATAGCAAACGTATTCATTTTGCATCCGCTATGACCTTGTTGGGATTAAGTGATGGAGATAATGCAACTACTGGATACGGTTATTTGGATATAGTTGACTTCATTATCCAAAACTGTACCGATGTAGAGCGAAACCTGCAGGAACTCTTCCGTCGTGTAGCTTTCAATATCTGCATAGGCAATAGCGATGACCATTTCCGCAATCACGGTTTTCTTTTGACTGCAAAAGGATGGACATTGTCGCCGGCATACGATATGAATCCAACGCTGAATGAATATCAAAGTCTGCTCATCTCCGCTGATTCCAATAAGGCGGATTTAAGTATCTTGCTTGATGCCTGCGAGGATTATATGCTTAATCGAAATACTGCGGAGAAAATTATTTCAGAGGTGATTGAAGTGGTAAAAGAGTGGCGAGGGCTTGCTGTTCGACAAGGCATTACCAAAAGAGAAATTGATATGTTCTCAGGAGTGCTGGATGGGGCGATGTAAGTGGGAATAACTCTTTCTGCATGTCAAATCACTAAGTAAAATGAGCTATAAGGTTGATTTATATGTGATTGAATAATAGAGACGATAATTCTTTATATATTATGCTATGTGAACATAATGTTTGCGTAGTATAATATTTTGAAGTGCATATCCGAGAAAATTTATCTGGTCTTTGACTACTATTATAAAAAATAATATATTTGCATTGAACTATAAATACTTGTAGAATGAAGCAACTTAATAGGATTAAAATAGTATTGGTAGAACAAAAGAAAACAGCAAAGTGGTTGTCAGAGCAGATTGGCAAAAATGCTTGTTCGGTGTCTCGTTGGTGTACAAACTCATCGCAGCCAGACCTTGAAACTTTGTTTCGTATTGCGGAACTTCTAAAAGTAGATGTGAGGGATTTGATTTATACTGAAAATCAGTAATATAAATGTAGAAATAATATAGAAAATTATATATTAGCTATGACAAAAAGGCAAGTATTTTACAGCTTTCATTTTAAGAATGATTCATGGAGAGCTGGGCAGGTTCGTAACATTGGAGTTGTAGAAGGTAATACTCCGGTTTCTTCCAATGATTGGGAGGAAGTAAAGCGTAAAGGAAATGTGGCTGTAAAAAGATGGATTAATAGCCATATGGAGTATCGATCTTGCATTATTGTATTAATTGGTTCTGAAACTTCATCAAGAGAGTGGTGTAGATACGAGATAGAGCATGCTTGGAAAGAGGGAAAAGGGATTGTTGGTATTTATGTGCACCATCTGAAGGATTTCAATGGTGAACAGAGTACAAAAGGGAATAATCCATTTAAATTATTCTATATCGATAGAACATATAATTATATAGCAGAACGCAACTATCCGGTTGATGGTAATGAAATTAACCTATCAGAAATATGCAAGACTTATAATCCTCCATATAAAATAAGTACCAATGTATATGATTATATCAAAGAGCATATAAATGAATGGGTAGAAGAGGCTATTAGAATTCGAAATCAGTATCCTAAATAAATTTTAGTTATGCCAATACAAAAGGATGTTTTCATAAAAAATTATCTTAAAGCACTTAATAATGGCGATGCTGCTGTTTTTGCAGGAGCTGGATTGTCTGCATCAAGTGGATGTGTTAATTGGAAACAATTATTAAAAGAAATTGCCGAGGAATTAGAACTTGATATTGAAAAGGAATCCGATTTGGTTGCAGTAGCTCAGTATTATTATAATAGAAGTGGTAATAATCGTGCAAGATTAAATGAGATAATTAAAGATGCGTTCCAAACTGGTAAGTTGCCAAATGATAATCATCATATACTTGCTCGCCTACCGATTTCTACATATTGGACTACTAACTATGACAAACTGATAGAGAAATCATTAGAGAATAACGGCAAAATATGTGATGTTAAAGTTTGTTGTGCAAATCTGACTACAACATTAAAAGGACGTGATGCTGTAGTTTATAAAATGCATGGAGATGTAGATCGTCCTGAAGAATCTGTATTAATTCGAGATGATTATGAATCTTATCATCATGAGAAAACTCCTTTTATAAATGCATTGTCTGGAGATTTAATGACTAAAACATTTATGTTTATTGGTTTTAGTTTTACAGATCCTAATTTCTCGTATATATGCGCCCACCTAAGAGCGCATTTGAAAGGAAATATGAGGGAACATTATTGCTTCTTAAAAGATGTTTCTGAGACTGATTATCCTGACAGAGATCAATTTGAATATAAAAAAAGAAAATTGTCATATTTCATAGATGATTTAAAACGCTTTAACATCAAAACCGTACTTATTAAAGAATACTCGGAGATAACGGAAATATTACAGAGCATTAAAAGAAGATATAATAGTCGAACCGTGTATATATCTGGGGCAGCAGCGGAATATGAGCCTGATGGTAAAGAGGCGTATGAAGAATTTATAAGTAAATTAAGTGGTCTTTTAATCCATAAAGGATTTAAAATAGTTTCAGGATATGGTTTAGGTGTGGGTAGTGCGGTAATTAGTGGTGCTCTTTCTGAAATATATCACAATCAGAAAAAATCGCTGACAGACCAATTGATTCTGAGACCTTTTCCACAAGGTGATGATGCAAAAGCAATGTGGGAAGCTTATAGACAAGACATGATATCATATAGTGGTATATCAATTTTTTTGTTGGGTAATAAGAAGGAAAATGGAATTACTGTTTTATCTAATGGAATGTGGTCAGAATATGAAATTTCAAAAAAACAGGGCAATTTCCTAATACCAATTGGCAGAACAGGATATATATCTAAAGAATTGTGGAGAGAGTTACTAGACGAAAAACAAGATGACCATACTTTCGACATTTATCGTTGTGATATTGAATCTTTGGGCGATGATACCAAAACATTAGACGAAGTGATGGAAATAGTAATAGAGTTAATAAAAAAAGTAAAATAGTTATGGCACATAAAACATTTATTTCATATAAATATAGCGAAGCGCAAGAACTTCGTGATAGGATAATAAAGGCTTTTGGGGATGATGCGAGCTACTATCAAGGAGAAACAAGTGCTTCACCTGATTTAACAGATACATCTACTGAGAATATAAAGAAGAAACTAAAAGATATGATGTACGATACATCTGTAACGATTGTAATTGTTTCTCCGCATATAAAAGAAAGTAAGTGGATTGATTGGGAGATTGAGTATTGTCTTAAGAATATAACAAGAAAAAATAGAACATCTCACACTAATGGAATTGTTGGAGTCATAATGAAAGTAAATGGAGGGTATGATTGGTTTAAGTATACCTCAACTAAATCAGATGGGTGTTCTGTTTCTAATTATTATGATTCAAAGGTTTATGATATTATTAATAATAATAGATATAATCAGAACCCCAAAGTGTATTCTTGTAATCAATGCAAATGTGTAAGTGCATTGACAGGGTCTTATATCGCTTTTGTTGAAGAAGATGAATTCTTATCAAATCCTAAAAAGTATATTGATAATGCCTATGATAAAAGTGAAAACGATGCAGATGGGTACGATTTAACAAAGCAGCGATAGGCTAAGTCCTGCTTATGTTATAAGTCTAAATAATATTTCTATATACGAATTTCGAATTTTAATTATTTGCAAAAGAAGTGTCAGGTGTTACAAAACATATTTTTGAACATGAGTTGGACGACATTCTGTCAATGTGGAATACCGAGATAAAATCTGTGACTCCATTGTTGCCACGTAAGTATACAAAAGCAGATATAATAGCATTACTAAAGTATTATTATCCACATGAATGGCAATCTGTGGAATCTAAATATAAATATTACCGCACTAAAGACAAATATTTAAAAAGACGCTTTGGGAAGTCTCGTTATAATATGTCTGAACCCGAATTATTGATACAAAGAGTTTCCGCCTTTAAAAAAATCTTTTCAGAAAGTTATAAATGTGCACATTGGAATGCGTATTCAGAAAGGAGTCGCGTGGATTCAAGCGTAAAGTTGTGGGAGGCAAGAAAATCTAAGATTGATCGTATAAATAGTAAGATTGAGATTGCTCTATCTAAAACGCAGCAGGTGACTCCTTCATTCATAAATCAATTAATCGGATTGTATGAGCGAAAGAATACAACTCAAAAAGACAAAGTATATATTCTTTTAGAACTAAAAAAATATTACTGCGAAAAAATAATACAATTTTTCTTCAAGCTCAATGATACAGAACTTAATAAGCAATTAAGGGAAGAGGCGTTCTTTCATCTTCAATCTTTTAATTTCAATCCTCGCTTAAGGAAGCAACGGTTTATGCGGATTCATGCAAAAACTAAAAAACGAAAATGTTATCTAAGAGAAGTGTATCCTAACGAGAGATATGATATACCACGGAATCCTTATGAACTCGAATATAGAATTGAAAATTCAAAGGAACAAAAATTGAAGTCATACGATTATTTTATTTCGCATAGCAGTAAAGATAGTAAAGAGGTTCAGAAACTCATATATGTCGAGAATCAACAAGGCAAGAATGTTTTTTGCGATTGGATAAATGATATTGATTATTTAAAGCGTCATTTACTTTGTGATGCTACGCTTAAAGTTCTAGAAGAAAGAATGAAACAATCAAAGGCTTTAATTTTTGTGCAGTCTGAAAATTCACTAAAATCAATATGGTGTAAATATGAATTAAATTACTTCCGCGCCCTCAATAGCCCTATTTATGTAGTTGATAGAGAATCTATAGTCAACAATCTTTTTAGCCTTAGCCAATTGGATGACAATTGGTTTGTTGATCCCAATTACAAAAAAACAGCTCTAATTACAGGGGAAGAAATTAATTAAAATGCATTATGTCCTTTGTTGAAGATTAAAACAACCTGAAAGTTGTGCTATCTCAATTATTTATAGTACCTTTGCCTACAAAATAGGACAAAGGTATTTTTGATTCATACAATGGCTGAAGAAAAGATAGACAACGCTTTAGGAGAAGTAAAGAATATAATGGAAAACAAAAGAGAGGATTGGGTTTGCCATTCACAGGCTATAGCTGCAACTATGTCGGATCGGATGGAGGAACTTGGCATGACACAACGAGTGCTGGCTGAGAAAATGAATTGTACCCAGCAGTATGTTTCTAAAGTGTTGAAAGGTCGTGAAAATTTGTCGTTGGAAACCTTATGTAAAATAGAGAATGCATTAGGCATCAAGATATTGCAAGCTAGAATAAATAAGTAGTAACACCATAGCAGGACAAGAATATGTCAACACAAAGCGAAGCGGCATTGGAAGCCGGACTGATAGCCACACTCCGACAAATGGACTACGATTATGTCCAGATTGTCGAGGAAGATAATCTTTATGCCAATTTCAAACGTCAGTTGGAGATTCATAACAAGAAACAACTGGCGGAAGTTGGTCGTACTTCATTTACGGATGAAGAGTTTGAGAAGATATTGATTTATCTCGAAGGTGGCACACGCTTTGAAAAGGCCAAGAAACTTCGTGACCTCTATCCGCTTGATACGGTAAATGGACAACGGATTTGGGTGGAATTTCTTAATCGTACCCAGTGGTGTCAGAACGAGTTTCAGGTCTCAAGTCAGATTACTGTTGAAGGACGGAAAAAATGCCGCTATGATGTGACTATACTTATCAATGGTTTGCCATTGGTTCAGATAGAATTAAAGCGCAGGGGAGTAGAACTCAAACAGGCATATAATCAGATACAACGCTATCATAAGACTTCGTTCCACGGATTGTTCGACTATATCCAATTGTTTGTTATATCAAATGGTGTCAATACCCGCTATTTTGCCAACAATCCTAATAGCGGTTATAAGTTTACATTCAATTGGACGGATGCTGCCAATCATCCGTTCAATGAATTGGATAAGTTTGCCGTATTCTTCTTGGAAAAATGTACGCTTGGCAAAATCATAGGAAAGTATATTGTGCTGCATGAGGGCGACAAGTGCTTGATGGTACTTCGTCCTTACCAATTCTATGCGGTAGAGAAGATTTTGGATCGTGTACAAAACTCCAATGATAATGGTTATATCTGGCATACAACAGGTGCCGGAAAAACATTGACCTCATTCAAGGCTGCACAACTTGTATCAGAATTGGATGATGTGGATAAGGTGATGTTTGTTGTTGACCGACATGATCTTGATACCCAGACTCAATCGGAATATGAAGCCTTTGAGCCAGGAGCTGTGGATAGTACTGATAATACGGATGAACTTGTGAAACGCCTTCAAAGCAATTCCAAGATTATCATCACTACCATTCAGAAACTCAATGCTGCAGTCAGCAAGACGTGGTATAGCAACAAGATTGAAACTATTCGCCACTCACGTATCGTGATGATATTTGATGAGTGTCACCGTAGCCACTTTGGGGATAGTCATAAGAAGATTATGAAGTTCTTTGACAATGCTCAAATCTTTGGCTTCACGGGAACACCTATCTTTACTGAAAATGCGGTAGATGGGCATACTACTAAAGAGATATTCGGAAATTGTCTTCATAAATATCTTATTAAGGATGCCATAGCCGATGAAAACGTGCTTGGATTCCTTGTGGAGTATTATCATGGTAACGAAGTTGTTGACAACGACAATCAAGCTCGTATGGAGGAAATAGCCAAGTTTATCCTTAACAATTTCAACAAATCCACATTCGACGGAGAGTTTGATGCCTTGTTTGCCGTGCAATCCGTGCCGATGCTCATACGCTATTACAAGATATTCAAATCGTTGAATCCGAAAATCCGTATTGGTGCTGTGTTTACTTACGCTGCTAACAATAGTCAGGATGATGAACAGACTGGCATGGGCACAGGGCAGTATGCAAAAGTGAGCGTGGGCGAGGCGGATGAGCTGCAAGCCATTATGGATGATTATAACAATATGTTCGGCACTGCCTTTACTACAGAAAATTTCCGTGCCTACTATGATGACATCAATCTGCGCATGAAAAAGAAGAAAGCGGATATGAAACCGCTTGACCTTTGTCTTGTCGTGGGAATGTTCCTTACTGGTTTTGACAGTAAAAAACTGAACACACTTTATGTGGATAAGAATATGGAATATCACGGTTTGCTGCAAGCATTCAGTCGTACCAACCGAGTGTTGAACGAGAAGAAACGATTCGGTAAAATCGTATGCTTCCGTGATCTGAAAAACAATGTTGATACGTCTATAAAACTGTTTAGCAATTCCGACAATCCTGAAGATATAGTACGTCCTCCGTTTGAAAAAGTTAAGCATGAGTACAAGGGTTTGGCAACAGATTTTCTGCAAAAATATCCAACGCCAAGTAGTATAGACCTTCTGCAAAGTGAAAATGACAAGAAGAATTTTGTACTTGCGTTCAGAGACATTATCCGTAAACATGCAGAAATCCAGATATACGAAGATTACAGCGAGGATGCTGAAGACCTCGGTATGACCGAACAGCAGTTTAATGATTATAAGAGTAAATACCTCGACATTACGGTTGGTTTTATTGACCCACCTGCTACACAGTCAACTGTTGCGGAAGATCCTGTTCCATATGGCAATAGTCAAGGGCTGGAAGACATTGATTTCTGTCTTGAACTTCTGCATAGTGATATTATCAATGTAGCGTATATTCTTGAACTCATTGCGGAACTTGACCCATATAGCGATGATTATTCAGAAAAGCGCAAGCATATCCTTGATACAATGATTAAGGATGCTGGAATGCGAGGCAAAGCAAAACTCATCGACGGCTTTATTCAAAAGAATGTAGATGAAGACAAGGAAAACTTCATGAATGGGCGCAATAGAGCAGATGGAACAAATGAATTAGAGGAACGTTTGAACCAATATATTGTGTCAGAACGCAATAAGGCTGTGAGTGATTTGGCGGATGATGAACAAATTTCTGCCGAAGTGCTTAATCTTTACATAAAAGAGTATGACTATTTACAAAAAGAACAGCCTGAAATTATACAAAAGGCATTGAAAGAGAAGCATCTCGGTCTTATCAAAACCCGAAAGGCTTTGACGAGAATAATGGAAAGATTGCGTAGTATTATAAAAACGTTTAATTGGGAATAAGATATTATGAGCGAAGAATTACAGCAGAAACTCCGTGACCAACTTTGGGAGGTTGCAAATCGTTTGCGTGGCAATATGTCGGCAAGTGACTTTATGTATTTTACATTAGGTTTCATCTTCTATAAGTACTTGTCGGAAAAAATAGAGAAGTATGCCAACAATGCCTTGGTGGATGATGAAATAACCTTTAAGGAATTGTGGAAAATGGATGATGCCGATGCGGTGGAACTTCAAGAGGAAGCAAAGAACCAATGCTTGGAGAATATCGGCTATTTCATAGAACCGAAATTCTTGTTTTCGTCCGTAATAGAGGCTATCAAGCGTAAAGAAAATATCTTGCCTATGCTTGAACGTTCATTGAAGCGTATTGAAGACAGTACTTTAGGACAGGATAGTGAAGAAGATTTTGGCGGATTGTTTTCAGATATAGACTTGGCATCACCTAAATTGGGCAAGACTGCCGACGATAAAAACACGCTCGTTAGTAACGTGCTTCTTGCATTAGATGATATAGACTTCGGAGTAGAGGCATCACAGGAGATTGATATTTTGGGTGATGCTTACGAATATATGATTTCGCAATTTGCCGCAGGAGCCGGAAAAAAGGCTGGAGAGTTCTATACTCCGCAGGAAGTCAGCCGTATCTTAGCAGAAATTGTTTCCATCGGACACCAGCGTTTACGCAATGTATATGACCCTACTTGCGGTAGTGGTTCGTTGCTTCTTCGTGCTGCTAATATTGGAAATGCAGTTGATATTTATGGACAGGAAAAGAATCCTACAACTTATAACCTTGCCCGAATGAATATGTTGCTTCATGGCATCAGATTCAGCAACTTCAAGATTGAAAATGGTGATACACTTGAATGGGATGCTTTTGGTGATACTCAGTTTGATGCAGTGGTTGCAAATCCTCCGTTCTCAGCCGAATGGAGTGCTGCCGACAAATTCAATACTGATGATCGTTTCAGCAAAGCAGGACGGCTTGCACCACGTAAGACTGCCGATTATGCATTTATTCTGCACATGATTTATCACTTGAACGAGGGTGGTACAATGGCTTGTGTTGCTCCGCATGGTGTACTATTTCGAGGAAATGCGGAGGGAGTTATCCGTCGTTTCCTTATAGAAAAGAAAAACTATGTGGATGCCATTATAGGATTACCTGCGAATATTTTCTATGGTACAAGTATTCCGACTTGTATTCTTGTTTTCAAGAAATGTCGTAAGGAAGATGACAATATTCTGTTTATTGATGCAAGCAAGGAGTTTGAAAAGGTAAAGACCCAGAACAAACTTCGTGAGCAACATATCCAAAAGATTGTCGAAACTTATCGTGACCGCAAGGAAATAGAAAAGTACAGTCACCTTGCCTCTCTTCAAGAAATAGCCGAGAATGATTACAATCTGAATATTCCACGTTACGTTGATACCTTTGAAGAGGAAGAACCTATCGACATAAAGGCTGTAATGGCAGAGATAAAGGAGTTGGAAGCCAAACGTGCTGAACTCAACAAAGAGATTGAAGTGTACCTGAAAGAATTGGGACTGGTAGAATAGTTCAGAAAAGTAATAGCAATGGGTGAAAATGACAACATACCTCAGATGACTCCTTCATTTGAGAATATATGCCGCAAGGATGAAAACGGGAATGAATACTGGAGTTCCCGTGACCTTTGTGGTGCGATGGGCTATTCTGCTTATTGGAAATTTCAACGAGTCATAGATAAAGCCATTAAAGTAGCCGGAGAAAAAGGGATGAATGTGGATGAACATTTCAACCAAGCGGTTGATATGGTCAAGATAGGAAACGGCTCATTCCGCAAGGTAAATATATTCCGTCTCTCTCGTATGGCATGTATGATTATTGCGGAAAATGCTGATGGTAAAAAGTTGCTCGTCCAACAAGCACGGGACTTTTTCTCACAATCTGTCTCAATGGCAGAACTTATGCATAATTCACTAAGCTCTAATATATTGTTGTATAAAACAGCACAAGGGGAGGCACGGGTAGAAGTCATTTTCAACAGCGAAACATTCTGGATGTCACAAAAAAGAATGGCGGACTTGTTTGGAGTTGATGTCAGAACTATAAATTATCATCTCGGACAAATTTACGAAACAGGAGAACTTTCCAAAGAGGCAACTATCCGAAAAATTGGGATAGTTCAAACAGAAGGAGACCGGGAAGTGGAACGTATGCCGCTATTTTACAACCTCGATGCTATTGTGGCGGTGGGGTATAGAGTAAACAGCTATCAAGCTACTCAATTCCGTATTTGGGCTACTTCAGTGCTGAAAGAGTTTATCATTAAAGGATATGCCCTTGATGATGAGAGACTGAAACAGGGCAAACATTTCGGGAAAGACTATTTTGACGATTTGCTTGAGCGTATTCGTGAGATACGTACCTCAGAGCGCAGATATTACCAAAAGATAACTGACATTTATGCAGAATGTAGTGCGGATTATGACCCGAAATCAGAAGATACAAAGTTGTTCTTCAAGATGGTACAGAATATGATGCACCTTGCCGTTACCCATCATACGGCAGCGGAAATTATCTATCAACGAGCTGATTCTGAGCAACCTTATATGGGGCTTACCACGTGGAAGAAAGCTCCTAACGGAAGAGTGCAAAAGTCTGATACCATCGTCGCAAAAAATTACCTGTCAGATTCAGAATTGTCCCAGTTGAATCTTATCACAACTGCCTTTCTTGATATGGCAGAATCACGTGCTGCACGTCATATCGTTTCAACTATGGATGATTGGAAAAAGTTCCTTCAACAATATCTTGCAACGATGGATTACGAGCCGTGCGATACAGCCGGAAAAGTAACACAAGAGGAAGCAAGAGATAAGGCTTATAGCGAATACGAAAAATATAAACTGATTCAAGACAAATCATACATATCGGATTTTGACCGTTTTAATGAGGGTAATGATGAAACACCATTGCTTCCATTTGACTTGAATCCTATAAAATAATGACAACTATGGCAATAGATAATAAAGATAAAAAAGTCCTTAATGTTCCCCCTTTGAGATTTCCGGAGTTTACGGAAGAGTGGCAAGAGCACAAACTATGCAATATCGCTTCAATCGTTGGACGTATAGGCTTTCGAGGTTATACAACTAATGATATAGTTGCTAAAGGCAAAGGGGCAATAGCCCTTAGCCCAACAAATATCGAAAATAACAGGTTAACTTATGACAAGGATAACACCTATATCAGCTTTTATAAATACGAAGAATCACCTGAGATAATGATTAAACAAGGAGATGTGGTTTTCGTAAAAACAGGCTCTACTGTTGGAAAAGTTGCCTATGTAGATAAACTTATGTGTAAAACTACTCTTAATCCGCAAGTTATTGTGTTGAAAAATATTCAATGCGACAACTATCTTCTTAGCGTTCTAATGTCAACCAGCAGATTCCAAAATGCCATAAGAAAAATAACGGTTGGTGGTGCCGTACCGACATTATCACAAGCAGCAATGGGTGATATTGCGGTAACAATGCCCCAAGTTGCAGAACAAGAAAAACTTTCAAAATTTATTTCGCTACTTGACAAACGCATAGCTACTCAAAACAAAATCATTGAGGATTTGAAAAAACTAAAGTCTGCGATTATCGAAATGGAATATGGTCAAATGGCTAAAAGCATTTCACATATAGGCGATTTCATAGAACAGATTTCCAAACGGAATAAAGATAGTGCCATCAAGAATGTTTTATCCGTCAGCAATAGCCAAGGTTTCATTCAGCAAAGCGAACAATTTGAGAACAGAATTGTTGCGAGTGATGACACTTCTAACTATAAGATTGTAGAAAGAAACGACTTCGCTTTTAATCCTGCAAGAATAAATGTAGGTTCTATTGCTCGTCTTACCACATTTGAAAGAGGAATAGTAAGTCCTATGTACATTTGCTTCCGTACAAAGGACATTCTATTTCCTGAATACCTTGATTATTATTTTGAGTCTAAGCAATTCTTCACGGAAATACAGAAGAGATTGGAGGGCAGTGTAAGACAGTGCTTGTCTTTTGATGGATTGTGTAACATTCCGCTTTGTGTTCCAGCGATTGAAATGCAGCAGCAAATAGGGAAACGACTATCTGCATTAGTCCAAGAAATCAAGTTGGAAATTGATTTCTTGGAGCTATTGCACAAGCAAAAAAAGTTCCTACTATACCAAATGTTTATATGAACATCTGCTGCAATAAATATAGCTTCTCTTTTAGCATGGCATTCTGTATTCTTTCTTCAATCTCGACTTTTCTTTCAAGCGATGACAGAAAAGTTGAGATTGTTATTTGCCGCTCAATTTTTGGTACTATTATTTTGAACATTGCCAAGTCCTTTTTCTGGATATTGGGTAAGCCTGATCCAATACGCAGTTTCATAATGACATCTTCATTTGATTTAAGATAATGGTACAAGTAAAGATTATTCACATTGTCTGCAATGTTTTGAATGGAGTAACAATGACCACCACTCCAAAAAGGCAATGTATTGAATTGTACATATCCACAAGAGTTGCCACCTTCGCTGATAGAAATGCTGTTGGCTTCGACATTGTAATCGCTATAATATCCAGATGGCTCTGTGCCTCCATTCATTACATAATAATTACCACTCTCAGAAAGATTCTCCCCATTGATTTGTTTACCTTTAACAATGTCACATATATCGGACAGCAGAACAAATGAGCCCTCTATGCCTTTGAAAAGTCTTTCTGAAATCGCAGACCTATAAACTGCACAATCCTTAATCAAGGGAATTGCACAAAATGTAGCTCGCAACAATAAACCCAATATTCGCTTATCGGAATGCTTGGAATGTAGCTCTTCAACGCTACAAGAGAGCGATGTTTGTGAAAACGGCACATACCCTGTGTATGGTGCAAATGGCATCGTTGGCTATCTCGATAATTATAACGCAGAGAAAGAAGCCGTCTATATTATTAAAGATGGTTCTGGTGTTGGGACAGTTTCTTATGTTACTGGCAAATGCTCTGCAACAGGGACATTGAACACCTTACAAGCAAAAGAAGGTTATTCACTTCAATACCTTTACTATATGCTGAAAGTGTTCAACTTTGAACCTTATAAAACAGGCATGGCTATACCTCACATATATTTCAAGGATTATGGTAAAGCCAAAATATTTTGCCCATCATATACAGAACAACTCAAATATGTGGGGGTACTGTCAACAATAGATAACAAACTATCAGCAGAACAGAGTATTTTAACCGACCTTAGTTTGCAGAAGCAATACTTGCTCCATCAGATGTTTATATAAACATCTGGCGAAGCAGATACTGCTTTTGAGAATTATATAAGTCAAGCAGACTCTTCTCTGTTTCTGTTTTACTTTCTATATGGCTCAATATGGAATATATTCGTTTTTGATTTTCCAAAGAGGGCAATTTGATACTTGCCTTTTCAAAATCTACCTTACAAAGGTTGAACCTCGTACTTCCTTGTGCATAAGGATAGATAAATTTGCGAAAAGGAGTTGAAGATACATAGTAAGATAGATATGGAGGGAAAGCTATCTTCGTATTTATGATATGAATACCAAAACAAAAGCTATTCAGATATACATTCTCATTGCCAAGATATACTGAGCCTATACCAACTTCCTCTGGAGTTTCTGATGATAACGTGAATAATACATCACCATATTCTACAACATTCTGTTTCTCACCCTCTTTGATTGCTACATATTGAAAATCTTTCTCATTGATGATATTGTTAGAATACACATTCAAGTAAGTTATAAATGGTTTTCCTGAACCAAAGTCTTGCGCTGATTTGCCAGACAAACCAGAATATGAAAAGCCGAGACTTGAAAAAGAAGTCAATACATCATCACCATATTGGGCATATAAAGAATCATTTAGTCCCTTGATTAAGGACTGCAACTTGTCAATGATTTTGTTTTGGGTGGCGATACGTTCATCGAGCAATGTCAGAAGATTTGAAATTTTATTTTGTTCATCCTTATTCTTGGGTATAAACACTCTTATCTTTTGGAGTTCATCGGATGTGATACCTTTGATAGATGTTCCCTGTACTTCTCTTGATTTTCGCTTCATTGTACGAAGTAAATTATACGAAAGAAATACTGGATGACATTTTATCTCTATAATATTACAGAAATCTTGGCTAGTGCATAAAGATGTATGTGATAATGCTACTTTTCCAACACCTACTCTTGATACGATAAGAATGACTGGCGCAGGACAATATTTTGTAGCAGATTTTTCGATAGCATCTTCTGTAATATAACGGGATATAGATATATTATTAATATTATCCTCTTTAATATCAGATGATGAAATCCATGGAATTGAACCTGTCCAAAAGGATAAGTTTGAAGAAGATGGAGTACCTCCACCTATGAATTTACCTAATTCAACTAATTTAAAAGAATCCCACTCTCCACTAAACTCCGGAAATCTCAAATGGGGAACATCAGGGATTCATTATTCTCTAATTATATGTACAACATATTAGTATACGATTATGGGACAAAAAACAATTAGAGAAATCTCGGTTGCATGGAAAGAGTACAAGCAA
>ERZ773114.2859-NODE-2859-length-15240-cov-9.754429_pt1 | contig 15240 bp, 15 predicted proteins | sample MGYA00580564_ERZ773114 | MGnify/ENA primary metagenome ERZ773114 (study PRJEB29015, sample SAMEA2737836) | human gut metagenome | biome: human gut; feature: human-associated habitat; material: faeces | place: China | collected 2012 ... | reverse complement strand
TCATACCTCAACCGACGCACTAGGGATAAAAGCAAAAGAAGCTATCCCTGCCGGATACAGGTACAAAATCAATGTGGTGTTTGTTGAAGTATAAAATGTCTGAACGACAACGGAGGTGTAACCCCAATGAGATTACAAAACGGCGATGTCCTGTTTGCCTGGCCGCTGGCACAGCACGTCATCACGGCCGGCTGGACGTACACCAGCGGCGCGGCACACAATGCCATTGACCTGCGCACCCAGAGCGGCACCAGTTGCGTGCGGCCGGTGTATGCCGCCGAGGACGGCACGGTAGACCAGGCGCAGACCTGGGACGGCAAGACCTGCACGGGGATGCAGAGTTACGGCAACATGGTGCGGCTGCGCCATGCCGATTACAACGGGAAAAAGCTGCAAACGCGGTACGCGCACCTGCTGAAGTGCGTTGTGGAGCTGGGCGACGCGGTAACGGAGGGCCAGCTGATCGGGTACAGCGGCGCAAGCGGCAACTGCTACGGCGCGCACCTGCATTTTGAGGTGCTGTACAAGGGCAGGCGGGTGAACCCGCTGAACTGGCTGGACAACGATTTTAGCACGGCCAGCAGTGCGGTCAAGCTGGGCAGCTACAGCAGCGTACAAAGCACAAGTACAAAGGAAGTGAAGCGTATGTATTATGCAATCGACGTATCGAAACACCAGGGCAAATTTGATTGGCAGGCAGCCTACAGCAAGGGCATCCGCCACGCCATGCTGCGCGCCGGGTATGGCCGTTACAGCAGCCAGAAAGACCCCCAGTTTGAGCGCAACGCGGCTGAGTGTGCCCGGCTGGGCATCCAGTACGGCGTGTACTGGTACAGCTACGCCAGTACCCCGGCGGAAGCCCGCCAGGAGGCCCGCTGCTGCCTGGCCGCGATCAAGGGCAAGCACCTGTGCCTGCCAGTGGCGTATGACATCGAGTACGAGCCGTGCATCCTGCGCCTGACCAACGCGCAGCGCACGGCACTTGTACAGGCCTTTTTGTCGGAGATTGAGGCCGCAGGGTATTACGGCATCCTGTATGCCAGCTGCAATTTTATTCGCAACCGCCTGGACTACAAGGCGCTGTCCAAATACGATATCTGGGTTGCCCAGTATGGCAGCACATGCACCTGCCCCCTGCCGTATGGCATCTGGCAGTACAGCAGCCGCAACGCTCTGGGCGTGCCCGGCTACGGCACCAGCCTGGATTGCAACAGGGTATACAAGGACTATGAGCAGCTGATGATCCAGGCGGGCCTGCAGGGCCACACCGCGCCCACCCCGGAGGACACCACCCCCAACAAGCTGGACAAGCAGCGTATTACCATTGGCCGTATCTCCAGCGGCGACCGCGCAACCATCCGCGCCCTGTGCGATGGCCTGGGACTGGTAACGGCTGGCCTGTACCGCGAAACCTGTGCGGATGGCAACCAGTGGATGCTGGACGTTGGGCCGGTATCCAGCGGCGACGCCTGGTACATCATGCGCAAGTGTGCAGAGCTGCAGCTGATCGACGCAGGGCTGTACAAGGCCGAATATGTGGGGTGATACGGTGAAAAAATTGTTTATCTCCCAGCCGATGCGCGGCAGGGAGTATGACGCGATCATGGCCGAGCGCAAGGCGCTGATCGCCGACGCGGCTGTGGCGCTGCGTACCGATGATGTGGAGGTGCTGGACACCTACTTCCAACACCTGGACAAGCCGCCGCTGCAGCTGCTTGCCCGGGCGCTCGAAAAGATGGCGGACGCCGACGCGGTGATTTTTGCGCCGGGCTGGCGGGACGCCCGCGGCTGCCGGGTGGAGCATGTAGTGGCATCTGAGTATGATCTCAAAATCATCCACGGGAAGGAGGTGGTTGTGTGAACGATTTCTGGAAGAACCTTGCGGCGCTGATCAAGGTCAAAACGATTGTCACCATGGTGGTCATTGGCGTTTTTGCTGCCATGGCGCTGACCGGCAAGTTTCAGCCCGACACGGTGATGACTGTGGTGACCATGGTTGTCGCCTTCTATTTCGGTACGCAGATGGAAAAGTGACCCCTGATAAGATCATCTTTCGCCCCTTAGAAAGGATGATCTTATGCAAAGTTTTCTCGGCTGGATTGGCGGAAAAAGCGCCCTGCGCAACGCAATTCTAAACCGTTTTCCGGATAAGGTTGGTCGTTATATTGAGGTTTTCGGCGGAGCCGGATGGGTGCTCTTTGGCCGTGATCCGGTGCCCGGCCAAATGGAGGTATTCAATGATGCTGACGGTGAACTGATCAATATTTACCGCTGCGTCAAATACCATCCGGAAGCCCTTCAAAAAGAGCTGGATGGGCTGCCTGATTCGCGGGAGGTCTTCTTCGACTATGCCGCACAAGAACATATTCGAGGAATGACAGACATCCAACGTGCGGCCCGCAGCCTGTATCTGATCAAGATTTCGTTTGGTTCTGACCGGAAGACCTTCGCAACGGCACCAAAGATAGCAAGCAACATTTCTGCATCTTTTTCAGCAGTGCAGGAGAGGCTGCGGAAGGTTATCATTGAGAATTTGGACTTCGAACACTTGATCCATACTTACGACCGCCCGGATGCACTGTTTTACTGTGATCCTCCATATATCGGCACGGAATCCTATTACCGGGCGCCATTTACCACGGATGATCACGTCAGACTGGCCAATGTGCTCCACAACATCAAAGGCCGCTTTCTGCTGTCTTACAATGATTGTCCGTTGGTCCATGATCTGTATGGAGATTGCCAGATCGAACCTCTCACAAGGCTCAATCAGTTGCCAGCGGCGGGGCCGACCGAGTACAAAGAGTTACTGGTTTGTAACTATTTATAACCCCTGGCGTTATTTTCCGACAAAAGCGAGACGCCACAAAGCCCCTTGCGCTACACTTGTGCGTAAGGGGCGATTCGATGATCAAAAATCATTTGTCGCGTATCCTCGGAGACAGGCGTTGGACGCAAGCAAGGTTGGCCGAAGAGACTGGTATACGGCCCACAACGATCAGCCATCTCTATAATGAGTTTGCGGAGCGTGTGAGCTTTGAGCAGCTGGATCTTATATGTGAAGCGTTGGACTGCTCCATATCGGACCTCTTGGAGTACATACCAAATGCACAGCGACGCACTGGAAAGGACCTGATACGCGACAAGAAAAGCAATCTTAACAAAGTATAGAAAACGGCATTTAAGCAGTCTTTTGGGGTTGCTTAAATGCCGTTTTCTGTTTTTATACCCTGCAAATATTTGTCAGCAGATTTTGTCATTTCAAATGCAAAATTTTTTCATTTTTCGCGAAAAGCAACAGCGACCACCCCAAGGATGAAAGGAGTAGTTTTTATGAAAAAATCTATTGTTGCATTGGGCATAGTATTGGCGCTGTCCGGGTGTGCAGCGGCAGCGGATGAAACTCTTGCGGCTGAACCGGCTGCACTGGTGGAAATCTCACCGGCCACCGAAGAAACTGCGCAGCCGGTGGAAGCTGCTGCAACTGCCGAACCTGCGCAGACAGCAACCCCTGAGCCGACACCCGAACCGACACAGGCCCCCACGCCCGCGCCGACAGCAGAGCCTACGGCAGTCCCCACCGCAGAACCCACGCAAGCCCCGGTGGAGGAAACCGTAGCCGCCATTCCGGCACAGGTTAGTATGAGTTATGGTGCGGTGCCGTTCGACCTTGCAGCCGGTACGGAGCAATGGTGGAGCATCGACAGCAGCGACAGCGCATACTGGGCCGTGCAGGAGAACATCAACGCCATCCGTGCGGCGGCGGGACTTTCCCCGCTGGCAATGGACGGCGGGCTGAGCGCGGCGGCAGATGCCCGCTGCGAGAGCTTTGTCGCGGGCGGTGCGTTCGACCACAGCGGCATGACCACCCGCAGCGAAATCTGCGCAGCCGGTCCTATCGGCTCGGCCAGCAGTGTATGCAGCTATTGGCAGAGCAGTCCTGCCCACTATGCCAACATCACCAACGCCAGCTTTACGAGCATGGGTGTCGGCTGTTGGTTTTGCTCCACCGCCGAGGGGCAGTATACCTACTGGACTGTTACCTTCAACTAAAACTCCTACTTGTTTTCATACATAAATTATGATATAATTTCTGTATGAAAGAGAGGTGCTATCTATGCCGAACATTCGTTCCAGCGCAGATTTGAGAAACAACTACAATGACATTTCCTCTTACTGCCATGCCTACAACGAGCCGGTCTTCATTACCAAAAACGGTAAGGGCGACCTTGCCGTTATGAGCATGGAAACCTACGAGGAAATGGCGGGCCGCATTGAACTGTACAGCAAGCTGCAAGAGGGCCTTGCCGACGTGGAAGCCGGGAACACGCGCCCCTTTGCCGATGTTATGGCTGATTTGCGCCACCGCAGGGAGCGCAGATGAAATACAACATTCACATTACCCACGCTGCCGAGCGCGATATGGCGAACGCCTACGACTATATCGACCTTGTACTGAAAAATCCAACTGCCGCCGACAAGCTGTTGGATGTGGCCGACGAAAAAATCGGAGCACTGGCAGAATTCCCGCACAAATTTGAAGTCGTTTCCGACAAACTGCTTTCCTTGTGGGGAATCCGCTTCACCATCGTTATGAATTACCTTGCGTTTTACACGGTGGACGATGCCACGCAAACGGTGCATATCGTGCGGTTTCTCTACGGCAAAAGCAACTGGATCACCATTCTGAAAACGGATGCAGCAAACGGAAGTTTGCCGGTGTTCTCATAACCGAATACTTTACCCAAGCGCTCACTTTTGTGGGCGCTTTTTCTATTGGAGGAAAACATGATTTATGAAGAACTTATTGAAGAATTAGCGTTGACCCTGCTTACAAAGGCAAGGTATGAGGGCTGTATTAGCGTTATAGACGGTTTCTCACAGTGCGAGGAAGATAAAACTCGCATAGAGTATCCTGTTGACGCTGTTATGCGCATCATGCCGGTGGGCAGCGAAATCTGGCCGGAAGAGTGCGAACCATTGCTGAAAAAAATCGGTGCTGAAACGATCGGAGATGTTGCCGATTATCTGAACAAAAACGAATCCGAAAATTCAAGTGCCGATGATGTTCTTTCTACTGCATTGCTCAAAATCTGCTATGAAAATATGGACATGGACGGCAAGATGGTATTTTGGGAAGATATGCTTGAAAACAACTCCTTGGAATGGAGAGATGTTGAATGATTTGCATACACGAAGTGATTTATTCAGTATGCAGTCGTAATTTTTGTGGAATCTTATCTGCTTCGGAGGATTTTATGACGCACGATGAAATGATGAGTCTGTTAGCCAACACATTGGCAGATGCAGCCGGACACGCTGGCTGTTTACCTATTTTGGACTGTTTCAGCCCGCATCCGGGAGAGGAAGTAACCGTAAGCATTCCTATGTGTGACGACACGGTGGATATTGTGCTGGAAGATCTCGATTTTCCGCACGAGTGGGAAGAATTGTTGGAGAACAGCGGTGCAGATACTATGGGCGACCTTGTTGATTACCTGTGCTATTGTTCGCAAAACAATATTTCTCTTGCCATTTCCCCTGAAGATGAGGAAAAGCTGTATGCAACGCTGATTGATGTCTGCTATGAAAATATGTCTTATGACAGGCAGGTCGATTTTTGGCGTCATGTGCTGGAAACCAATTCTTTGGTGTGCGAGGTAAAAGAATGACCCCGCAGGAGCAGCTCTGCGAAAAAATGCGGGTGGAACAGAGCGCCTATTGCCTATGGCTGACCGCACAGCCGCCAGAAGAAATTCTACACCACGCCTACGAGTACAGCGTCCGTGAGGACATTATTCTGGCAACGGAAGAAATGAACCTCACCCCTGCACAGGTGCGGGCACTGCTGAAATCTCCCGCGCCGCTGGCGGATGTGTATAAGGATTTTTCCAAGCTGGAAACCGATTATATGAGCATTGTGGCTCAGTGCGTGGAAGACCGTGCAGATGACTTGCTGAAAAAGGAACAGCAGCAGAACCCACCCAAAGTATATCGACAGTCCGTCACTTATGCCCGCGAACACGGCGAATTGCCACAGTACCATGCGTCTTGCCACTTGAATGAAAGGTGTCGGGACGAGATTGACGCAGCGCTTGCACAGCGCTTTGATGGTATGCGGCTGGGCGCTGGCGCTGTTGAACAGGTAGTGGCGGAATATGGTTTGGAGCGCACAAAATATGTGTTGGCAGCGGCCATTCAAACCCGTGATGGAGATGGTCGTATTTCTCGCGCAAATAGAGAATGGGCAGATTCCATTCGCACGATCAAAGATATGGATCGCCGTGGATTTGACCGTTCCTGTTACTACGCTGACCTACAAGCGCATACCTGCCTATTGGACGGTTTTGTAAACCAAGTGCGAAAATTTGAAAAAGCCAAAGCCCAGCCCGCCCAAGATACCCCCGAAAGATAACCGCAGCGTTTGCATTTTGCAGGCGCTTTTTTTCGTGAAAAAATCTCTGTTTTGAAAGGATTTCACAATGAAAGAAACACATTATAAATTGAAGCATCGCGTTACTGCGCTGTTTGCGGCGGCGGTAATGCTCTGCTCCATGCTGCCCGGTGCGGCGTTTGCGGAGGAACCCACACCGCAGCCCACCGAGGAAACCATGCAGATGGAGCAGCAGACCGAGCCGTCTGAAACAGACAACGGCCAGACCGACGAGAGCAGCCCCGACCCCGGCGAGGATGTAACCGAAGCCACCCCGGAAACGGCAGAAGAGCAGCCCGCTGAAGAAGAAATCTCTGCTGCTGTTGTCGGCGCGGAACTGTACACTGACTTGCCCGATGCACCCATTGGTTCCTACATCGGTAGCGAGGGTCTGCCGGTTGCCACCGGTGAAACTAAAATCGGCATTTGCGAGTGGCCCGAAAGCCAGCTGGAAGAAACCAGCGGCAGCTATCTGACCGCCGTTGCACTGGACAACGACGGTCTTACCATGGCCGCGCCCCTGCTGGACGGCGCAGACTATGCCATTGTTCCCATTCTGGCACAGGTGGAGTACCCCGCCGATAGCAGTTCCCTTGATCTAATTCTGCCGGACGGTGTGACCCTGCTGGACTACTACGGCGAGCCCGCCAAGGATGCCGAAAGTCTGCTGCACAACGAATACAGCGAAACCTCGGCTGCGGTGCTGGGTGTATATGTACAGGCGGATGCGAATTTTACCGCACAGCTGGTTTACACTGCGCCGGACGGCAGCACCCTGACCAAAACCTTGCAGGTGACCATCGACCGCAATGCGACTGCCGAGTATCCCTTCCCTGACAGTGAAATTGCCGCCTTTGCCGAGCGCCCCACCCCTGCGGTGACAAGTGGCAAGATCACCAAGGTCGCCAAAGTCAACGGCACTTGGCTGATCTGGTTCAACGGCGAACCCGCCTACTGCTGCACCCCTGGCGCAGACGGCCAGCCCAAGAACTGTCCAACGTACACTTATGTCAATACTTCTATGGTTGGCGCAGACCAGTATGTACCCGGCGACCACTATGGCAACCAGTACAGAATCTGGGGCGGTTTGACTCAGCTTTCGCTCGGTATGCAGGAGCTCCCTCCGGTTGCGCTCTCCGCAGAAGCGCCGAGTTTGCTGGATTTCTGCCGCACGATCTATACAAATGCGCAGATGCAGATTATCGAGAATTATCCTGACAGCACTGCCGCCAAAATTCTTATGGGATCCGCGCAGACGCTGCTGGAGGGCACAGACGCCTACGCATCCGCCCGCGGCTACTATACCTATATTTATCAGCCGGGCCGCGCGGGCTGGCAGACTGTGGCTGTGATTGGCCCCGAAATCTCCGATGACGAACCGAACCCCAAACCCATCGTGCAGGAAATTTACGCCAACTGGGAAGCCCCTGCGCAGACCGCAAGCGGCAGCTTTGATTTTGACTACGGTATCATCACCAACAAGGTGCAGCTTAAAACCACCGAGAAAGTGGACGGCGCGACCATCGAGATTGAACCCATCACCAAAAGCGGTACTATTGACGGCGGCACATGGAATATTTCTCCCGCAGATAAACAGACCGTCACCACTGCTGGCCATACCAACGATGACAATTTTCAAAACAAAGGAGGTGCTGCATCTGCAAGTTGGACGCTGCACTACTCCGTAAGCAAAACCACCGACAGCCGCAGCGGGCGAGTAGGCCCCTACACCACGCAGGACGAAGCCGATGCAGCCGCCGACAGCGCCCGCGATGCTGCGATTGCCGAGTTGCAGGGCGAGGCCCAGCGCATGGTGGACAATGCGGTTGCATCTGCAAAGGCAGAACTGGCGAACGTCAAATTCCGCTATGAGGAAGTGGGTGTTCCTTACGGTTTTGAAATGTATTGGGGCAGCAATGGCAGCAAACAGACCATTTCTGTACCGGCCAATTCCAACAATGCTTATCAGATGAAAAACGATGAATGGTCTCTGCAGGTCAACATCAGGAAAACCGACAGCGAAACCGGCAACCAGATTGCTGCCGATGCCCAGTATGAGATTTTCCAGTGGGATACTGTAACGGGCAAATACCAGCCCACAGGTGGCTACAACACTTACAGTGTGCAGCGCCAAGGCGATGGCACTTATGCGGTCATCAACAGTGCAGCCTATGCGACCACGAATTCCATGCGGCATACCCTTTACTACACCCAGCGTAATACGGGCAAGTTTATCATCGTGGAAAGCAAAGCGCCCACAGGCTATTTTGGCGATTGGACAGACATCAATCATCCCGGCATGGCCAACACTCCGCTGGGCAAGCGCGGTTACTATATCGAAATCACCGAGGACAGCGACAATTCTGTAATCTGGCTGGACAACGCTGACTATAATGCCGATATTGCCGCTACCGACAAAGGCGGCACCAAACTTGTCACCAGTACAGGCGTAGAAACCACCGTTACCATCTACGACACTGCCAAGGATCCCCGTCGTACTTATAACACCGACAACAGCGGCAAAGCGGCCAATGAGGACAGCTACACAATCACGCCCACAGACGGCGTTATGAAAAATGACCGCACCTTGGGCGAAATCAGCATCTCCAAGGTTGACCTTGATGCCGTGCGGTATGTGGGCGGCAGCGCCGCCCACGGCACAGCCCTTGCCAGCGGGCAAACTCACGGCGATGCCGCGCTGGACGGCGCGGTGTACGACCTTTACGCCGCCGAAGATATTACGCACCCCGATGGCGTGACCGGCGTAGTGGACTACTCCAAAATCGTGGATGCAGACGGCAATCCCATCTGGCACACCACAATCCGCGACAACAGCGGGCAGTGGGTGTCTGACTATTTACCCGTTCTGAAAAAAGACCACCTTGTAGCCAGCGCTAAAATCGAGAATGGCTGGCTGTGCTTCAGCAATTTGTACCTCGGCAAATATTATGTCGTAGAGCGCTCCACCGGCGTGGTTATCCCGCTGCGTGACGGCGCTCTTGCTGTTTCCGGCACCTATCCCACCGTGGACAGCCGCACCAAGGCAGCCACCGGGCAGACCGCCGCGCTTGCCAAGAACGGCAGCGGGCAGTACACGGATTGGGTGTACAAGAACCAGTTTTCTACAGTCTCTAAAGGTAAAGCGTTGGATGGCTCTTGGACTTACGATGCCTATTACCTGTCCTTTGCAGACGGCTATCTTGTCGATGAGCATAACTACTACATCACACCCGCCTATTCTGATGAGGGGTGGTATGTAGAAAAGACCACCTTTGCCGACAACCGACAGGCAGCCGGTGAACAGATCGACAAGACCAGTTACAGCGCCAATTACCACATCCATGCTGACAATGCGCTGGCCGAGAGCCAAGACCAAGTTGCCAAAGGCAATGTGGAAATCAGTAAAATCGTATCCTCCAGCGGCCAAAGCAATGGACTGGAACTGGAGGGCGCAGGCTTTACATTCTTCCTTGTGTCCGACCTGTCCAAACTGAAGCAGTTTGAGCAGACCCGCAGCGGCAGCTACACCCTGCAAAGCATTTTGGATGCCTACATTGATAAGACCTACGATAACGAGCATCCGAAGTGGGATTTTTCTGCGGAAACGCAGGCCATCGCAAAGACCTATGAGGTCAACGCTGACGAAATTGCCGCGTACAACAAAACGCTGACTGCCGCAGGAGAAAACAAGAACGGCAAGGGCGATGGCTGGCAGCCCACCGGCAGCGCCAACGAATACCAGCTTGCCGAAATCTTCAGCAATGACACCGGGAATATTCGTGTGCAGGGTTTACCCTATGGCACTTATCTGGTCGTGGAAACCACCGTACCGCACGACCTGTTCCAAGCTGAACCTTTTATTGTCACCGTTGACCCCGAACAGGATAACAACCCGTGGGGCGCTATGGCTACCCCCAAGGGCAGCGTAATGACAGGCTCTGACAGCTATCAGAAATTTACGGTACTGGACGAGGAAATCGAAGTTTATCTCCGCATCACCAAAGTTGACGAGGAAACCGGCAAACCGGTACTGCTGCCCGACACCGCTTTCCAAATCTACTGGCTGGACGAGCAGGGGCATTACCGTTATGACAGCAACGGCAACCCAAAACTCGTCACGATGACCGATACTGTCAACGGCCATCTGACAAAAGATGTAGACACTTTCTACACCAACAGCGAGGGCATCTTGACGCTGCCTGAAAAATTGCCGCTGGGTAAATATCGCATTGTGGAAGTCACCGGCCCGAACGGATTCTACAACGAATGGCTGGATTCTGCCGGATATGAAAACGGCATTTTGGCCGACGATGCAGATGGCATCTACTATGTGGATTTTGAAATCACCACAGACCGCATTTACGCAGCCACCGGCGACAAAAACGAGAACGGCATGGATACCCTTGTGATTGGTGAAAACTACTCTAACCATGAGACGCTGGGCAAATTGACGATCCGCAAAACAGGCGAAGTCTTAGCTGGCTGGGAAACAGAAGCGGGCGCACTTGACCCGTGGATGACCGGTGAAGCCGAAAACGGCAATTTCGTGTATGAAACCCGCCCGCTGGCCAGTGCGGAGTATACCATCACCGCCGCCGAGGATATTTATACGCAGGATCGGCAGACCGACAATTATGGCAACCGCACGCTCTGGTATGCCAAGGGTGATGTGGTTGCCGTAGTCACCACCGGCGACGGCAGCGCAGACATTGCCGCCTTTGCCCCTGCCCGCACCAAGGCCACCTACGATTTCCTGTCCGTAATCCATGACGGCACGATTGGCGAAGTCAGCGTGACCCTGCCGCTGGGCAGCTACCATATCGAGGAAACCAAACCGCCTTACGGCTATGTCGGCACTTCTGACAGCTATGATGTCACTTTCGTTTGGGATGCCCAGTTGAACGATGTGGTTATGGTCACGAGCATTGCCAAATATGATGGCGCTGCATCTTCCCAGAGTTTTGAGGTCGTGCGCAGCAAGGATGCCAACGCCGATTTCATCGAGCAGCAGACCTTGAAATTCTACAATGACCGCGAAAAAGCCAAAGTCGGCGTTTACAAGGTTGACCGCGAAACCGGCAAATACCTTGCCGGTGCAGTATTCAACCTGTACACGGCTGATGATATTTACAGCGTTGACGGCAAACTGCTGTTTGCAGCGGGCGAACTGGTCGCCACCAGCCCCGAAACCGGCGCAGACGGCTACACCTATTTTGACTGCGATATTCCCATTCGCGGCGAGTATTACGGCAGCAGCATCCGCAAGGACGCCACCACCAACAGCGGTAATTACATCGTCAAGGAACTCCGCGCCCCTCTCGGCTATTATGTCAACGAGGAGCCGATGGAGGTTACTTTCACCTATGACGGACAAGCTATTATGGTGCTGGATAACACTTGTTCCAATAAGCCTACGGAAATGTGGGTAAGCAAGCGCGACCTTACCAACGATGAAGAACTGCCCGGCGCTACACTTGCTATCAAGGACATGGATGGCAACATCGTAACCACATGGGTGTCCACCGATGAACCGCATCGCGTGACCGGGCTGCATTTCGGTGAATCTTACACACTGACGGAGATCCGCGCCGCCGATGGGTACGCACTGGCCGATAATATTACGTTCCGCCTGATTCAGAAAACTGACGAGGGCGGCAATCCTTTGGAGGAGTGCGAAGTTTACTATCTGACCACCAAGAACATTTTGTTCTGGAAGTGGGATGACTGGAGACTGCTGGACGATGCCACCGTTATTATGCGGGATGATATTACCAAGGTGCAGATTTCCAAGAAAGACCTTACCACCAAGGAAGAACTTCCCGGCGCAGAACTTACGCTTACCGATGAAAAAGGCAACGAAATTGACCGCTGGGTTTCTACCGATGCACCGCACTACATGGAAAGGCTGCCTGCTGGCAAGTATACTTTGACCGAGGTGACTGCCCCGGACGGTTATGCCATTGCGGAGCGTGTGGAGTTTGAGGTACTGCCCACAGGTGAGGTGCAGACCTTTGAAATGTTTGATGATACCATCAAGGTGAAAATTTCCAAGGTAGACATCACCACCAACGAAGAACTTCCCGGCGCAGAACTGGTTATCAAGGACAAGGACGGCACCGAGATTGACCGTTGGATTTCCACAAACGAACCGCATTATGTGGAAAAGATGCCTGCAGGAGATTATACACTGACGGAAATCACCGCACCCAGCGGCTACAAGGTTGCAGAAAGCATCGACTTTACCGTTCTGCCCACCGGCGAGATTCAGACCGTGGTAATGAAAGATGCTCGCGAGGACACCCCGACACCTACTCCCGACAACACGCCGACCCCGAACCATACCCCGCAGCCAACGCCGAACACGACCCCAGCGCCCGCTGCACCCACTGCACCCCCCACGCCGCTGCTGACGATTCCTAAGACCGGCGATAATTCTCCGCTGGGGTTGCTGCTGGCGATTGCGGGAATCTCTCTTGTAGGGTTGGCAATTTTGATCTATAAGAGTGCCCGCAGCAAGGAATTGGCTCCCCGCACCGATGAGGATAATGACACCGAGGAATAAGCAAAAATGAAGTACACTTATCAGACGGACGGTCCACGCGGACCGTCCGCTTTTTATTGGAGAAAAAACATGAAACATATTTTAAGTTGCAGTTTCGGAAAAGACAGTATCGCCACCGCGTTGCTGGCCTTGCAGCATGGTGAACCGCTGGACGAACTTGTGTATTGCGAGGTCATGTTCAGCGAGGAAATATCCGGCGAGCTGCCCGAACACAACCGATTTATCCACGAAACGGCAATCCCGTATTTTGAACAGCGCGGCATCCCGACACGGGTTTTGCGCTCCGAAAAGACCTATCTATCCTGCTTTTACCATGTTGTCACACGAGGAAAAACCAAGGGGATGCTTTCGGGATTCCCTCTGAGTGGGCGCTGTACAATTCAGCGGGATTGCAAGCTGCCGCCGATCAAGGCATATCAGAAGGCATTGCCCCCGGACACGGTGCAGTACATCGGCATCGCCGCAGATGAACCCAAGCGACTGGCACGATTAAAGCCCGGTCAGATTTCTTTGCTGGACAAGTACCATGTGGCCGAACCAGAAGCGAGGTCTATGTGCGCAGCTGAGGGGCTGCTGTCCCCGCTGTATGACTTCACTAAACGCGGGGGTTGTTGGTTTTGCCCGAACGCATCAATCAGCGAACTGCGGCATCTCTACAGATACCACCCCGAACTCTGGCAGCTTTTGCTTGAATTACAGGACGTGCCGAATAAATCCACCGAACGTTTTAGTTGGCGACGCACTTTTCGTGAGATAGACGAACGCTTTCGGCAGGAGGGCGAACAACTAAGTTTTTATGAGGAACGGTGAACAATGGACGAACAGAAAAGACCCCGCGCGTGGGTGTACGCGCGAATTCCCGGCGACTACGATGGCACAATGAATAGCTATAAAGTTTGCTCAATGCAGGCTCTGCATGACGGCTGTGATATTGTCGGTGGAAGCATTGACGAGCGCGGCGGCTGGCTGCTGCGCCCCGGCTACCGCGATATGATGCAGCAGATTAAGGGTGGAAAAGTTGACCGGGTTTACATCTGCCGTATGCGGCAGGTCAGCGGCAAGGAGCACCACTTGTACTCTTTTTTCAAGCGGCTTATGCAGCATGGGGTACAGGTCACGGCCACCGAGTACAGCTTGCGTGACCGGGTTAATATGTTTCGGCTGGCTCGTCGTGTCGAACGTTATGCGACCAGAAAAGGTCTGCGGCTGCCGTGGTGATTGTCAGCGGGCGGCGTACTGTGCCTATGGCACAGTACGAGCAAGCATGTCATTTTGCTGTCATGACAGCAAAACGACCACTTGTTAGGGGGAAAGCCCCCTAAGACCCCATGAAATTTGCCGCCACATTTTACAAAAAGAGGAGGTGCGCGATTATCGCAATACGAAAAAAGCAGTTGACTGTCCGCTTTACGGAAGAAGAATATGCAGCCTTAAAAGGAAAGTGCGAAATTGCGGGCATGAAAATGGAGCCGTTTGTCCGTTCGTTGGTGGATGGGTGCAGAATCAAACCCGCACCACCCGACAGCTACAACAAACTGCGCCAGCAGTTGTCGGCCATCGGCAACAATTTGAATCAGTTGACCCACGTTGCAAATGCGACAGGCCGGGTAAGTGCTTCTCAGTTGGACAGAGCGCAAAGCCTACTGGAAGATATGTGGCGCTGTGTGAGGGATAGTCTTTGATATGGCATATACCAAAATTATTAAGGTGAAGTCGAACTTGAATCTGTGTTTAGACTACACAAGCAATCCAATGAAAACCGAGCGCCGGAGCGCGGAGGACTTGAACAAGCTGCTTAACTACACTCAAAACAATGACAAAACCGAACACCAACTATATGTAAGCGGATTTAACTGTATACCGCAAAACGCCTATGAAATTATGATGGAAACCAAAACACGCTGGCGCAAGCCTGTAAAAGACGGCAACATTTTGGCCTATCATATTATACAAAGTTTTGCGCCCGGCGAAGCCACGCCCGACCAAGTGCATCAAATCGGCTGCGAGTTTGTGCAGCGCTTTCTCGCAGATCGATTTGAATGTACTGTATCAACCCACCTTGACCGAGGGCATCTGCATAATCATATTGTAGTAAATTCTGTATCCTACGCTGATGGCAGAATGTTCCGAAGCGATTTCAATACCTATTATAAGGGAATCCGCAAAACTTCCGATGAACTTTGCCGAGAAAATCGGCTGTCCGTCATCGAAACGGACGGCAAGGGAAAATCTTATGACGAGTGGC
>ERZ773114.2855-NODE-2855-length-15251-cov-5.231508_pt1 | contig 15251 bp, 7 predicted proteins | sample MGYA00580564_ERZ773114 | MGnify/ENA primary metagenome ERZ773114 (study PRJEB29015, sample SAMEA2737836) | human gut metagenome | biome: human gut; feature: human-associated habitat; material: faeces | place: China | collected 2012 ... | reverse complement strand
TGGATGTTTCCCCTCATGCCCTCGATGTGCCTGACATTGACAGCTATATCGGACTGATGCACACTTTATTTACCCTTGAAGATTTGTACGGTCTGACTGTCAGTGAATCAGCAGACGGAGAAATCTGTCTGAAAGTCGATACTTCCAAAGGCAAAGACGCTCACGAACTCCGGAAAATGCTGTATGCCTGGAAAGAGCAGGCTGACAAGCTATCTTCTGAAGAAATCAGCAAGGACAAATACGATGAGGGGCGTTACCACTACCCGGAATTTGATACTACGCAAACATGGGCAAAAGTTCCGTCACAGAAACTTAGCAACGCTCTGGTCGGAATATTCCAAGACCGACTCAAACCAGATAAATATGGATTTATTTGTTGCACAACCACCTATTAATCATTCTCTAACCCTAAAACCACTGGATTACAAGAATAATGGCTCTCATACATATCAATTTGTTATCAAAAGACTTTTAAAAATGCTGCAAACCCGTATAAACGCTGGATTTACTAAGTATTTTTGTTTATTCAAACTAAACTACAATTATTGTAATACCCGAAACACCCGAAAATCACTTCAAAAAACAAAGGTGCTACTTCCTGACGTCCTTTTCCGTCAGGCAATAGCACCTTTGTCATATTTTATCTTATTTTTACAGATAGGAATATCCCATCAGTGATTCATCTACCGCCTTTGCAGCTTCCCTGCCCTCGCGGATTGCCCATACTACCAGGGACTGACCTCTGTGCATATCTCCTGCTGTGAAGACTTTGTCTACAGAGGTCTGATACTGATCTGGCTTTGTATCTACGTTGGTTCTTCCGTTGATGGCTACCTTAAATGCGTCTGTTACATATTTCTCACTGCCAAGGAATCCGGCCGCGATAAGGACTACGTCTACAGGGATGACTTCTTCTGTTCCTTCTACAGGTACCATCATCATACGTCCTGTCTTTGGATCTTTTTCACTCTTTAATTTTGTGAGTTTTGCCTGGCAGACATTTCCGTTTTTATCTTTGATAAATTCTGTAACAGTAGTCTGGTATACTCGTGGATCATGTCCGAATACTGCGATAGCTTCTTCCTGGCCATAGTCTGTTTTGAGGACTCTGGGCCACTGCGGCCATGGGTTGGATGGTGTTCTTTCCACTGGCGGCTTCGGCATCATCTCTAACTGGATCACAGATTTGGCACCCAGACGGATAGATGTTCCCACACAGTCATTTCCTGTATCACCACCACCGATGACCAGAACATTTTTTCCTTTGGCAAGTTCATATGGAACTTTGGCAAAATCAGAGTCCAACAGCGCTTTTGTTACCTGTCCCAGGAAATCTACTGCGAAATAAATTCCTTTTGCATCCCGTCCCGGAACTTTAATGTCTCGTGGATTGGATGCTCCGCAGGCAAGGATGACGCGGTCGAACTGTTTCAGAAGTTCTTCTGCCTTGATGTCCTTTCCTACGTTTACATTTGTAACGAATTTCACTCCCTCTTCTTCCATAAGATGGATTCTTCTGTCAACAACAGCTTTGTCCAGCTTCATGTTAGGGATACCGTAGCGGAGAAGTCCGCCTACACGGTCTTTTCTTTCAAATACAGTTACACTGTGACCTCGTCTGTTCAACTGCTGGGCTGCTGCCAGTCCGGAGGGACCGCTTCCGATGACTGCGATGGATTTACCTGTACGCACTTCCGGGATCTGCGGAGTTACCCATCCGTTCTCGTAGGCTGTCTCGATGATCGCACGTTCATTTTCTTTTGTGGAGACCGGTTCTCCGTTTAAATTACAGGTGCAGGCTGCTTCACAGAGTGCAGGGCAGACACGTGAAGTAAATTCCGGGAAGCTATGTGTCTTGCTCAGTCTTAAGAATGCCTGTTTCCAGTTGCCTGTATAAACCAGATCATTTGTCTCAGGTACAAGGTTGTGCAGAGGGCAGCCGGATGCCATACCGCCGATCATCATACCTGACTGGCAGAACGGGACACCGCATGCCATGCAGCGTGCGCCCTGAAGTTTCTGTTTTTCTTTATTTAAAGGTGTCCTGAATTCTTTGAAATTTGCAATGCGGACCTTTGGCGGCAGAACCTTTGCCGTCTCTCTTTTATACTCTAAAAATCCCGTAGGTTTTCCCATGATTTCCTCCTTTTCGCCGCACCAACCGCGGCAATACTGGTATGGCCCACGCCACCTTTTTATTTATTCTAAAAGATGACGGGGCAACATTGATAAGTTCACACGATATATTCAATTATTATCAATGTTTAGCGCCAATACTTTCATAGAACGCTTCCATCTGTGCCTGCTGACTGTTGAGTCCTTTTTCTTCCAGTTTCGCACTTAAAGTGATCATCTTCTTGTACTCATTCGGAATGAGTTTCTTAAAGTGCGGCAGATAATAATCAAAGTCAGCCAGAACTTTCGCACCAAGTTTGGAGCCTGTTGCTTCTACATGAGCTTCAATCAGATCGCGAAGTTCTTTTTTGTCATATTTGTTTTCCACTTTTTCGATGGAAATCATGGCTTTGTTCAGGTTCTTGTAAAGAACATTATCCACATCCAGTACATATGCGATACCGCCGCTCATACCTGCTGCAAAGTTCTTGCCAGTCTTACCAAGTACGACTACGCGGCCACCTGTCATATATTCACAGCCGTGTTCTCCTACGCCTTCTACAACTGCAGATGCACCGGAGTTACGGACTGCGAAACGCTCACCTGCAACACCATTGATAAATGCGGTACCGCTGGTTGCACCGTAGAGGGCAACGTTACCTACGATAATGTTCTCTTCTGCTTTGTATGCAGCTTTCTCCGGAACTTTCAGAATCAGTTTACCACCGGAAAGACCTTTTCCGAAGTAGTCGTTGCTGTCGCCGGTCAGTTCCAGTGTCAGACCTTTCGGAATAAATGCACCGAAACTCTGTCCGCCGGCACCGTTGCAGTGTACAGTGATGGTGTCATCTGCAAGTCCGTTTTTATTCTTTCTGGTAATCTCTGCACCAAGGATGGTTCCGAATGTACGGTCAATGTTTGTCAGGTTTACAGAAAGCTCTGTTTTCTGACCTTTATTGATGGCATTTGCGCATTTCTTAACCAGAACCTTTTCATCCATGGTCTTTTCCAGTTCGAAGTTATATACGGCTTTCGGGTCAAAAGTAACTTTCTGGTCTTTGCCTGCGAACGGATTGTTCAGGATTGCACTTAAATCTACTTTACCCTGATGTGGTTCTGGTACATTGTCTGTCTGAACCAGAAGATCTGTACGTCCAACCATTTCGCTGACTGTACGGAATCCCAGCTTGGACATATACTCTCTTAATTCCTGTGCGATAAAGCGCATGAAATTCTCTACATATTCCGGTTTACCTTTGAATCTCTTACGAAGTTCAGGGTTCTGTGTTGCCACACCAACCGGGCAGGTATCCAGGTTACATACACGCATCATAACGCATCCCATGGTTACAAGCGGAGCTGTTGCAAAACCAAATTCCTCGGCACCCATTAATGCTGCGATCGCAACGTCACGACCACTCATAAGCTTACCGTCTGTCTCAATGCGGACACGGTTTCTCAGACCATTCTTGAGCAGTGTCTGATGTGTTTCTGCAAGTCCAAGTTCCCATGGAAGTCCTGCATTGTGGATAGAACTTCTCGGAGCTGCACCTGTACCTCCGTCATAACCAGAGATCAGGATCGTCTGTGCACCGGCTTTTGCAACACCTGCTGCAACTGTACCGACACCTGCTTCAGATACCAGTTTGACAGAAATATCTGCATATTTATTTGCATTCTTAAGGTCATAGATTAACTGTGCCAGGTCCTCGATAGAATAGATATCGTGGTGCGGTGGCGGGGAAATCAGGCTGACACCCGGTGTGGAATGACGTGTCTTGGCAATCCAAGGATATACTTTCTTTGCAGGAAGATGTCCGCCTTCACCAGGTTTTGCACCCTGTGCCATCTTGATCTGGATTTCTCTTGCAGATACAAGATAACGGCTGGTTACACCGAAACGTCCGCTGGCAACCTGTTTGATTGCGGAGCATCTGTCATCGCTGCTTCCTGCAGAATCCAGTCTCTCGTCACTTTCACCGCCCTCACCTGTATTGGATTTTCCATGGAGGTGGTTCATGGCGATTGCCAGTGTCTCATGTGCTTCCTGTGAAATGGAACCATAGGACATGGCACCTGTCTTAAATCGTTTTACAATATCATCTACGCTCTCCACTTCTTCAAGTGGAACCGGAGTCTCAGCAAACTTAAAGTCCAGAAGTCCTCTTAAGTTTCCGTGGTTTTCTTTATCCACCAGATCTGTGTACTGTTTGAACAGATCGTAGCTTCCTGTCCATGTGGACTGCTGCAGAAGATGAATAGTCTGAGGATTGTAACGATGTTCCTCTCCCTGGCTTCTCATCTTGTGTGCGCCTACGCTGTCCAGAGTCAGGTCTGTAGGAAGTCCTAACGGGTCAAATGCTTCTGAGTGAAGCTTCTCTACATTCTCTTCGATGTCTTCCAGTGTGATTCCGCCTACACGACTGACTGTACCAGTAAAGTATTTCTCGATCACATCTGAGGAAATACCGATTGCCTCAAAAATCTGAGATCCCTGATAAGACTGGATGGTGGAAATACCCATCTTGGAAGCAATCTTTACAATACCGCTGATCACTGCATGATTGTAGTCATCTACTGCTGCATAATAGTCTTTCTCCAGCATATGACTGTCGATCAGTTCATGAATGGTCTCAAGGGCAAGGTACGGGTTGATGGCACTTGCACCGTAACCAAGTAAGGTTGCAAAGTGATGTACTTCTCTTGGCTCACCGGATTCCAGGATAATTGCAAGGGAGGTACTCTTTTTCGTCTTTACCAGGTGCTGATGAACTGCGGATACTGCCAGAAGTGACGGAATCGGCATATGGTTTTCATCTACTCCTCTGTCTGAAAGAACAAGGATGTTTGCACCCTCGCGGAATGCTTTATCTACTTCTACGAAAAGACGATCAATAGCTCTCTCAAGCTTGGTGCTCTTATAATATAAGGTAGAAACAACTGCTGTCTTGAAGCCCTCATGTTTGAAGCTCTTGATTTTCATCATATCTGTATTTGTCAGGATCGGGTTATTAATCTTTAATACCTGACAGTTTTCCGGTTTCTGCTCCAGCAGGTTTCCGTCTTTACCTACATAAACACTTGTGCTGGTAACGATTTCCTCACGGATTGCATCAATCGGAGGGTTGGTAACCTGTGCAAAGAGCTGTTTAAAGTAGTCAAATAATGGTCTGTTCTGTTTGGAAAATACTGCAAGCGGGGTATCCACACCCATAGCTCCGATGCTCTCTGCTCCGTTTAACGCCATGTTTCTGATGGAAGTACGGTACTGCTCATAAGTATAGCCGAATGCTTTCTGCAGACGTGCTCTCTGCTCAGGTGTATATTCTTCTGGTCTTTCGTTAGGAATCTTGATGTCTTTTAACTGTACCAGATGACTATCCAGCCATTCACCGTATGGCTGCATTTTTGCATAGCCCTCTTTCAGTTCATTGTCATCAATTACTTTTCCCTTTACAGTATCTACAAGAAGCATTTTTCCAGGATGGAGACGCTCTTTTAATACGATTTTCTCTTCCGGGATTGGCAGAACACCCACCTCTGAGGAAAGGATCATATAGCCGTCAGAAGTAATATAATATCTGGATGGACGGAGACCATTTCTGTCAAGGACTGCACCCATAACATCACCATCAGAGAACAGGATAGATGCAGGTCCGTCCCATGGCTCCATCATAGTTGCATAGTACTGATAAAAGTCACGTTTTGCCTGGGAAATGGTGTCATTGTTTGCCCATGGTTCAGGGATTGTGATCATAACTGCAAGCGGAAGTTCCATACCGCTCATTACCAGAAACTCCAGTGTATTGTCAAGCATTGCAGAGTCGGAACCATTTCTGTTTACAACAGGGAGCACTTTATGAAGCTGTCCCTCCAGATATGGAGATTCCATATTTTCTTCTCTTGCAAGCATCTTATCTGCGTTGCCGCGGATGGTGTTGATCTCACCGTTATGTACCATAAAGCGGTTAGGATGTGCTCTCTCCCAGCTTGGGTTTGTGTTGGTACTGAAACGGGAGTGTACCATAGCGATAGCAGATTCATAATCCGGGCTCTGGAGGTCTTCGAAGAAAGTACGAAGCTGTCCAACCAGGAACATACCTTTGTAAACGATGGTACGGCTGCTCATGGAAACTACGTAAGTGTTATCATTACTCTGCTCAAACTCACGTCTTGCAATGTAGAGCATACGGTCAAATGGAAGACCTTTTTCCACATCTTCCGGCTTTTTGATAAATGCCTGCATAATACATGGCATACATTCTCTTGCCTTGTGTCCAAGCACTTCCGGGAATACCGGGACCTGACGCCATCCAAGAAGTTCCAGGCCTTCTTTCTCAAGAATGATCTCAAACATCTTCTTTGCCTGTGCGCGTTTGATCTCGTGCTGCGGGAAGAAAAACTGTGCGATGCCATATTCTCTCTCATCGCCAATCTCAAATCCCTCTTTCTTACAGGCTTTCTTGAAAAATTTATGGGAAATCTGGAGAAGGATACCTACACCATCACCGGTTTTGCCTTCTGCATCCTTACCTGCACGGTGTTCCAGATGTTCTACGATCTTTAATGCATTTGCAACAGTATCGTGGGTTTTCTTGCCTTTGATATTGACAACTGCTCCGATACCACAGTTGTCATGCTCAAATTCAGGCCTGTACATACCTTGCTGTTGCTGCTGTTCTCTCACTTCTTTCATAATCTCCTCATCCTTTCTATTTCTGCTGTTCTTCGCTTATTTTTTATTTCAAGTACACGAATGTGTTTGAGTAATTAATTACCTTTATAATCGACTGCCGCCTGAATAAATCCTCTGAATAAAGGATGTGCATGATTCGGGCGGGATTTGAATTCCGGATGGGCCTGAGTTCCTACATAGAACGGGTGCCCTGCGATCTCGATCATCTCTACAATATGATTATCAGGGGAAGTTCCTACGATATTCATTCCTTTCTCCTGAAGTTCTTTACGGAATGCATTGTTTACTTCATAACGATGTCTGTGGCGCTCATGGATTTCTTTTTTGCCAAAGAGTTCATAGGATCTGGAACCTTCTGCAAGAATACATGGATAGCTTCCAAGTCTTAAGGTTCCACCGATATCTTCGATATCTTCCTGATCCGGCATCAATGCAATTACCGGATGCTTTGTCTCCGGATTCAGTTCAATACTGTTTGCATCTTCGTATCCAAGTACATGACGGGCGAATTCTACAATTGCCATCTGCATTCCCAGACAGATTCCAAGATATGGAATCTTATGTACTCTTGCATACTGTGCTGCCAGGATCATTCCTTCTGTACCTCTGTTTCCGAAACCACCCGGAACCAGGATACCATCTACATTGTGAAGCTGCTGATCCAGATTCTTCTCTGTCAGTTCTTCGGAATCGATCCAGTCAAGCTCTACCTTGGCTCTGCAGGAAATTCCGCCATGTTTCAGTGCCTCTACTACACTGAGATATGCATCATGAAGCTGTGTATATTTTCCTACAATTGCGATCTTTACTGTTTTATTCGGATTTCTCAGACTTTCTACCATTTCCTCCCAGTCACTTAAATCCGGTTTTCTGTTTTCCAGACGGAGACTTGAAAGAACTACATCTGCAAGCTTCTCTCTTTCCATTGCAAGAGGAGCTTCATATAAATATTCCACATCCAGGTTCTGAAGTACATGTGATACAGGTACGTTGCAGAATAAAGCGATTTTTTCTTTAATGTCCTCTGTCAGCTCATGTTCACTTCTGCACACCAGTACATCCGGCTGAATTCCCATTCCCTGAAGTTCCTTTACGCTTGCCTGTGTAGGTTTTGTTTTCAGTTCTTCAGATGCCTTTAAATAAGGAATTAATGTTACGTGAATCAGGATTGCATTGTCATGTCCCACATTGAGCTGGAACTGACGAATTGCTTCCAGGAACGGTTGGCTTTCAATATCACCAACTGTTCCTCCCACCTCGATAATGGCAATCTTGTTTTCCTCCGGTGATTTGGCGCGGTAGAAACGACTCTTAATCTCATTTGTAATATGAGGAATTACCTGTACGGTACCCCCGCCGAAATCCCCGTGACGTTCTTTCTGAAGAACAGACCAGTAAACCTTACCGGTTGTCACATTGGAATTTTTATCAAGACTCTCATCAATGAATCTCTCATAATGTCCCAGATCCAGGTCTGTCTCTGTACCATCGTCTGTTACAAAAACTTCTCCGTGCTGAATCGGGTTCATGGTTCCGGGGTCGATATTGATATAAGGATCAAACTTCTGCATGGTTACCTGGTATCCTCTCGCTTTCAGAAGACGCCCCAGAGATGCAGCTGTGATTCCCTTTCCAAGACCGGAAACAACTCCTCCTGTAACAAATACGTATTTCACTGCCATTTTGATTTCCTCCTCCATCATCCTTTGTTAATAAAAAAGCGTCAGATGCAGCTATCAGAGGGCACTTGACCCATCTGGTATTCTGCATCTGACGCCTTTGTCAGATCATCATATCTTCTATAATAATATGTTCAATTGGCTTTCTTTAAAAATATGCTATACTATAAAACATTTTTTTTCGTTTGTCAATAATGAATTTCCCGTTTTTAAGCAAAAGTAAATCAAATGTTACTGTTCACACACCACTATCCCGAGACATACGAGCCAAAATTCCATTGCCGCAGGCAATCTGGAATGAATTTTGGCTACGTTACTGTGAACGGAGTGAACAGTAACAATCAAATAAGTTCCTTCTGATAAACTATGAAGCAGTTATATTTTATGGAATTACTCTGAACACAGTCATAATACAGAAAAAACGAATCTGTAGAAGTTCATCTTCCAGACCCGTCTTCTCTGCGATAATTATTCGGTTATAAAAATGTAAAATTTATGCAACTGCAAATTTCTTCAATGTACGATCAAATTCCCGGCTCTCCCCGTGGCAGTCTACTGTCAGTTCTCTGGTCAGATCCAGACTAAGTACACCAAGGATTGATTTGGCATCAATTAAAAATCTGTTGTAATAAACATCAATATCAAAATCACATCTGCTTGCAGCATTCACAAATTCCTGCACCTCTTCGGTTGCATTTAACTTGATTTTACTCTGTGACATCGTGATCACCCTTTCTGAAAACATTCTTTGTTTTTTTCTATCAGACGCCCATATTATGTTCCACATTTCAGAATTTGTCAAGTTTTTAAATTTATCCAATTTTCATAAAGCGCAGGGGTTCTATTGTGCATCTTGTTCGTTTATATATGCTTTTACAGAATTGTTTTATACATTATGTATAGCTTCATTCTATATTGGTTTTACCATTATGTGAGATTGATTCCATATATCATCGACAGGTTTCTGCATTTTTTATGAATTTTTGCGACTTAACACTTCACAATATCTGCAAACTCCGCATTTGTATAATCCGGAATCTCCATCGGATAATTTCCATCGAAGCATGCCTTACATAAGGGCAGGCCGCCCGCCATTCCTTCCAGATAATCTGTCTGCATGTAGCCAAGAGAATCTGCTCCGATCATTTTACAGATTTCCTCTGTGCTGTGGCTGGCTGCAATGAGCTGATCATTTGACGGCACATCCGTTCCGAAATAACATGGATGTAAAAATGGCGGTGAACTGATACGTACGTGCACTTCCTTTGCTCCCGCCTCTTTTAACATGTGGATCAGGTTTGCAATGGTTGTTCCACGAACAATAGAATCATCCACCAGAACAATCCTCTTATCTTTTACAACAGATTCCAGCACACTCAGTTTCAGATGAACGCTGGACTCACGTTCTTCCTGAGTCGGTTTGATAAATGTTCTTCCAATATAGCTGTTTTTATAGAACGCAAATGCAAACGGGATTCCTGATGCTTCGGAGTATCCCTTTGCAGCAGGGAGTCCGGACTCCGGTACACCTGTTACAAGATCTGCCTCTACAGGATAAGACTTGGCAAGAGATTTACCGCCACGGATTCTGGCATCATAGACCTTCACCCCATCAATGGTACTGTCAAGTCTTGCAAAATATATATACTCAAACACACAATGCGCACGTTTTGCAGCAGCAGACGCAAGCTCTTTATTTGACTTCAGTCCGTCTTTTGTGATCGTAAGAATCTCACCCGGCTCAATGTCACGGATAAATTCCGCACTTACAGATGTCAGAGCACAGCTCTCAGAAGCAATAACATAAGCATTTCCTCTTTTACCGAGACACAATGGTTTCAGTCCATATGGGTCGCGGACTGCGATCAGTTTTCTCGGGCTCATAACTACCAGACCATATGCACCTTTGATCTTCTTTGCAGTCTTTAGCACTGCCTCTTCTACTGTTTTAGAATGCACACGTTCTCTTGCGATATGGAACGCAATAACCTCTGAATCTGTAGTTGTATGGAAAATCGCTCCATTCTGGATCAGTTCCCATTTCAGTTCCGGTGTATTAACCAGATTTCCGTTATGTGCAAGTGCAAGAGTTCCCTTTACATAAGACAAAACAAGGGGCTGTGCATTCTCTGCAACAGAAGCTCCTGTTGTGGAATATCTTACATGACCAATACCAATATCTCCCTCATATTTACGGACAACATCCTGTCTGAGAACTTCACTTACAAGTCCCAGATCCTTATGAAACTTCACATTTCCACGCTCTCCCTTAGTATCAGAAACTGCAAGTCCGCAGGATTCCTGTCCTCTGTGCTGCAGGGAAGTCAGTCCATAATATATGGACGGAACTACATTGCCGCCATCCAGATCATAAATTCCAAAGACGCCGCACTCTTCTTTTATTCCAGCCATCTGATTTCCTCCGATCGTATTCTCTTGTCTGACTTTAACTTTACTTTCAAAACCCGCTGACATTGTTTTCTTATGTTTGGTGGGTTCCAAAATCAAATTATAATAATAGAAACAAATTTGTCAACCTATCCTTTTTTTGTCATATCTCAAAAATTTTTTCTGAATTTTTTCAAAAAAAGTGCTTGACATCTGTTTTCATTTCGTTTATAGTACAGCACATAAAGCAAAGGCGCTTTGGAAAGATCTACAGAGATTTCATCCAGAGCGCCTTTTTCGTTTTATAAACTTTCGTTTCATAGAAAATGTTCGATGAGGAATTTTCTATGAGACGAAAACCGCAGGCAGTCACAATGGTGATCTGCAGCGGCACTACACATATTCAGAAAATATTGCAAACCGAAAGGAGAGTACCTATATGGCACAGAATATCCCTGAACTGTACGGCAGCCTGGTCTTCAACGACAAAGTAATGAGAAGTAAACTGCCAAAAGACATGTACAAAGCATTAAAGAAAACAATCGAGAGCGGTACACACCTTGAACTTGATGTTGCCAACTCCGTTGCTGTTGCAATGAAAGAATGGGCTACCGAGAACGGCGCCACTCATTATACTCACTGGTTCCAGCCAATGACAAACGTAACTGCAGAGAAACATGACAGCTTCATTTCTCCTACAGGAGATGGTCAGGTGATCATGGATTTCTCAGGTAAAGAACTTGTAAAAGGTGAGCCGGATGCTTCCAGTTTCCCGTCAGGCGGTCTTCGTGCCACATTCGAGGCAAGAGGATATACAGCATGGGATCCGACATCACCGGCATTCATCAAAGACGGAACCCTTTACATTCCTACAGCATTCTGCTCCTACAGCGGAGAAGCTCTTGATAAAAAGACTCCTCTCCTTCGTTCCATGCAGACACTTGATAAAGAAGCTACAAACCTTCTCCATATAATAGGAAATAAAGATATCAAACACGTAAATACAACTGTAGGTCCTGAACAGGAATACTTCCTGGTAGACAAGGAATTATACAAACAGAGAAAAGACCTTGTATTCTGCGGACGTACATTGATCGGTGCTCCTGCTCCTAAGGGTCAGGAAATGGAAGATCATTACTTCGGTGCTCTGAAACCTCGTGTCGCAGCTTATATGCATGACCTGGATGTAGAGCTCTGGAAACTTGGTATTCCTGCCAAAACAAAACATAACGAAGTTGCTCCTGCACAGCACGAGCTGGCTCCTGTATTCGATACAACAAACGTTGCGGTTGACCACAACCAGTTAACAATGGAAGTAATGAAGAAAGTTGCCGACAAGCACGGACTTGTATGCCTTCTTCACGAGAAACCATTTGAGGGAATCAACGGAAGTGGTAAACACAACAACTGGTCTATGATTACAGATACCGGTGTAAATATCCTTGATCCGGGAAAAACACCTGCTGAAAATACACAGTTCCTGATTTTCCTGACAGCTGTTATCAAAGCAGTTGATGAATACGCAGATGTACTTCGTATTTCTGTAGCAAGTGCAGGAAATGATCACCGTCTTGGTGCAAACGAGGCTCCGCCTGCTGTTGTATCCGTATTCCTCGGTGATGAACTGACAGAAGTATTAAAATCTATCGAAAATGACGAATATTTTGCAGGAAGCCGCGCAGTCCAGATGGATATCGGTGCAAAAGTACTTCCACATTTCGTAAAAGACAATACAGACAGAAACCGTACTTCACCATTCGCATTTACAGGTAACAAATTCGAATTCCGTATGCTTGGTTCCGAAGCTTCTGTTGCAAACCCGAACATTATCTTAAACACTGCTGTTGCTGAGTGTGTTCACCAGTTTGCAGAACAGTTAAAGAATGTACCGGAAGACAAGATGGAGGATGCAATCCACGAACTGATCAAGAAGACAATTATTGATCATAAACGTGTTATCTTTAACGGAAACGGTTATACAGACGAATGGATTGAAGAAGCTACGAAACGTGGTCTCTTTAACCTGAAATCCACACCGGATGCTCTTCCTCAGTGGATCGCAGACAAGAATATTGAACTCTTTACCAAATATCATATCTTCACAAAAGAAGAAATTGAATCCCGTTATGAGATCTGGCTGGAATCCTATTCCAAGATTCTTAACATTGAGTCCAATACTATGGTTGAAATGGTACAGAAGGATTTCCTTCCATCTGTATTCGCGTATATCGACAAAGTTGCAGCTACTGCTGTTGCTAAAAAATCAGTTGTTTCAGATGTCAGCACAGCTTCTGAAGGAAAACTGATCAAAGAGCTGTCACAGCTTGCTGATGAGATTTCCACAGGTCTTGAGACCTTAAAAGCAGACACTGCCAAAGCGCTTGCTACAGAAGATCCTCTGGCTAATGCAAAAGCATACCAGACAGTTGTTCTTTCTGATATGGATGAACTCAGAAAGTCTGTAGATGCAGCAGAAACTCTGATTCCGGATGCACTGCTTCCATATCCTACATATGACAAGCTTCTGTTTTCCGTTTAATTAACAGGTAATAACAGGGGAATATCTTTATGAACTCTACTTCATAATTCATTATCGATTTCCTCATCCATTAATCACACGATATTTTGATGTTCCCCTGTTTTACATATAATTTTGATTTTAAACTGCATTGCATACAGTCATACGAAATGTCTTTTCTATTACATCAGTTATGCAATACACTATAAATATGGATTTTATATTCGCAAAAGCGCGATGAACTGGCTACATTTCCAGGCATTGCGCTTTTTGCATTTTATAAAATATGAGGAAATTTTTATGAGGGAGGAATATTATTATGGAATTTTCCGCAGTAAACACAATATGGGTGCTGGTCGGCGCCGCGCTGGTCTTCTTTATGCAGGCCGGATTCGCAATGGTAGAAACAGGCTTCACACGAGCCAAAAACGCAGGTAACATTATTATGAAAAACCTGATGGACTTCTGTATCGGAACCCCGGTCTTCTGGCTGGTCGGCTTCGGTCTGATGTTCGGTGCAGGTAATGGATTTATCGGAAAGATCGGTGGTATTGCAACAGAAGCACACTATGGTTCAGGAATGCTTCCTGACGGAGTTCCTTTCTGGGCATTCTTAATCTTCCAGACAGTATTCTGTGCAACATCCGCAACAATTGTTTCCGGTGCAATGGCAGAACGTACCAAGTTCCTTTCCTATTGCATCTACAGCCTTATGATCAGTCTTGTTGTATATCCAGTATCCGGACACTGGATCTGGGGCGGTGGATTTATCAGCCAGATGGGATTTCATGATTTCGCAGGTTCCTGTGCAGTACATATGGTAGGTGGTGTGGCAGCTCTGATCGGTGCTATCATCCTTGGACCTCGTATCGGTAAGTATACAAAGGACGGCAAATCAAAAGCTATCCCGGGACACAACCTTACAGTTGGTGCTTTAGGTGTATTTATCCTCTGGTTCTGCTGGTTCGGATTTAACGGCGCTTCCACAGTCAGCATGGAAGGCGATGCAATTGTAAGTGCAGGTAAAATCTTTGTTACTACTAACCTTGCAGCAGCTGTTGCAACTGTAACTGTTATGATCATCACATGGGTACGTTACAAAAAACCGGATGTTTCCATGTCTCTGAACGGTTCTCTTGCAGGACTTGTAGCAATTACAGCAGGATGCGACACAGTTTCTCCTACATCCGCAGCAATCATCGGTATTGCTTCCGGTTTTATCGTAGTATTTGGTATTGAATTTATTGACAAGGTTCTGAAAATTGATGACCCTGTTGGTGCTGTCGGTGTTCATGGTTTAAACGGTGCTTTCGGTACCCTTGCAGTTGGTCTTTTCTCAGACGGATCAGGCACAGACTGGAAAGGACTCCTTACAGGCGGCGGCTTCCACGGATTTGGTGTTCAGTTCACAGGTATGATCATCACAATCGCATGGGTTGTTGTTACTATGACAATTATCTTCCAGGTAATCAAACATACAATCGGACTTCGTGTTTCAGCTGAAGAAGAGATCGCAGGTCTTGACTCCAAAGAACATGGTCTTGCAAGTGCTTATGACGGTTTCGCAATGGCTGGTGTTCCGACTCCTATGGGAACTTCCATAAAAGCTCCTGTTGTCACAGCCAGACCTTCTGCTCCTGCTGAATCAGTTCCTGAACTTCCGAAAGAAGGCGTTCATAAGCTTACAAAAGTTGTTATCATCACCCGTCAGAATAAGCTTGATGAATTTATGCAGGCAATGAATGAGATCGGTGTTACAGGTATCACTATTACGAACGTTCTCGGATGCGGTGTACAGAAAGGTGCTCCATCCTACTATCGTGGTGTTGAGATGGAAATGAATCTTCTTCCTAAG
>ERZ773114.2843-NODE-2843-length-15296-cov-22.060101_pt1 | contig 15296 bp, 14 predicted proteins | sample MGYA00580564_ERZ773114 | MGnify/ENA primary metagenome ERZ773114 (study PRJEB29015, sample SAMEA2737836) | human gut metagenome | biome: human gut; feature: human-associated habitat; material: faeces | place: China | collected 2012 ... | reverse complement strand
ACCAGTCCCGGTATGATCATACCGCGTGCCTCCCTTTACAGTGCCAGCACCTGCTGCCAGATCGCATCCTCGACAGGGATACCGTTCTCCATGTTGTCGCTGCGGACCTCGGCCATGTGCGCGCCGGGGAAATGAACCGGGCGTCCCTCTTCCACAGGGGTAGAGGTCTCCATATCGCGCAACGTTGCCTCAACATTGGCAGCAATATTCTCCTTATCGGGCAGGCTGTCCAGATTGATGCAGATAAACACCTGGCTCAGTTCGGTTTCCAGCGGCAACTCCCCGACCTGACGGGTTGTACGACCGCCCGCCAGCGCGGACGCGATAAGATCAAGCGCCAAGCTCAGACCGGAGCCTTTCCAATAACCAATGGGATAGCTCTCATGTGTTTCAAGGATCTCGGCAGCGTTCCTCGTGGGCTGCTGATTCTTGTTCAGACCGCCGTCCACAGGCAGCGGCCTGCCGCTGCGCTTATAGACCTCCAGCTTACCGTAGGAGAACATCGACATAGCCACATCCACCAACACGGGCGTATCCCCGTGGGGTATGGCCAGTGTAATGGGGTTGTTGCCAAGGCGTGCGTCACGCCCGCCCCACGGCGGCATATTGGGCACGGTGTTCGTCCAAAAAATGCCGATACAATTCTGCTCAACCGCCATCAGGCCGTAGTTACCTGGGCGCATCCAGTGGTTGGTGTTGGCCAGCGCCACACAGCCGATGGTGTTCTGCTTAGCCAACGCAATTGCCCGCTTCGTACAGGCGTAGGCGTTCAGGTTACCGGGGCCGTGACAGCCGTCGTAGCGTTCAAATGCGCCAAAGCTCTCCTTCAGCACAGGCTCGGCGTGGATGTCCACAATGCCGTCATGGATGCCGTGGGCTTCCAGCTCTTTTTTGATGTGGGCATACAGGGCCTCGTAGTCGGCCTCGCCGTTGAACTCATCGTAAAAATAAGCAAATTCGTTGTAAGCCATTGCGTTACTCCGCGTCCTCTGCGTTTGCCTCGTACTCGGCGGCGACAGCTGCGTTCAGCACAGCCTGCAGCTCCGGGATGCCGTAGCCGCTCTCGCCGCTGGTCAGCACCACCTTCTGGCAGCCGTAGGGCAGGCAGAGCTTTTCGAACTCCTCCTGCGTCTGGGCCAGCTGGCTCTTCTTGAGCTTATCGGCCTTGGTCAGGGCCACGACGAAGGGAATGTTGTGGTAGTGGAGGTAGTGCAGCATCTGGATGTCGTCGGCGCTGGGGGCGTGACGGCAGTCGATGAGCTGGACCAGCAGGGTGTGGTGGCGCTGAGCCTCGAAGTAGCTGTTGATGAGGTCGTCCCAGCGCTCACGGTCGGCGTTGCTCACCTTGGCATAGCCGTAGCCGGGCAGGTCCACGAAGTAGCAGTCACCCACCGCGTAGAAGTTGATGGTAGCCGTCTTGCCCGGCGTGCTGGACACGCGGGCAAGATTCTTGCGGTTGCAGAGCTTATTGATGAGGCTGGATTTGCCCACGTTGGAGCGGCCGGAGAAGCTCAGCTCCGGGCGGTCGCTCTCGGGCAGCTGGCTGGAAATGCCGTAGCTTGCAATGAAATCCGCTTTGTTATAGTTCATAGCTGCGCTCCTTTCGTCTCAGCAGACCGTGCCCGGCTGCGGCTTTTCAGTCGTCTGCGGCAGGGCCGCAGCCTCAGCGGGCTTTACCTTCCTGGTGCGGGGGTGGCCCGCAGACACCGTCCTGGGCTTGAGGAGGGCTGCGGCGAGGACCTGCGACAGGTTGGACATGGGCAGGAACTCGATGTTCTTCTTGACCTCGTCGTCCACCTCGTACAGATCGGACACGTTGTCCTTCGGGATGAGGACAGTCTTCATCCCCTCGCGGTAAGCGGCCATGCTCTTTTCGCGGAGGCCGCCGATGGGAAGCACATTGCCGTGGAGGGTGATCTCGCCGGTCATGGCCACATCGCCCCGCACCGGGATGCCGGACAGGCAGGAGATGAGGGCCGTGGTCAGGGTGACGCCGGCAGAGGGGCCGTCTTTGGGGACTGCACCCTCCGGGGCGTGGATGTGCAGGTCGCACTTCTTGAGGCGCTCGGAGTCGATGCCGTACTCGGCGGCATGGACGCGGGCATAGGTGATGGCCAGCTGGGCGCTCTCTTTCATCACGTCGCCCAGAGAACCGGTGACGGTGATCTTGCCGCTGCCGTTGTCGATGACCTGCACCTCGATGGGCAGGGTCTCGCCGCCGATGCTGGTCCAGGCCAGACCGTTGGCGATGCCGATGGCGTTGGTGCGGTTGAGGAACTCGGGCTTGACCATGCGGGGTCCCAGCAGCTTTTCGAGGCTGGTGCCGGTGACAGAGACATTCTCCGCCTCGCCGGAAGCGATCTTCCGGGCGCACTTGCGCAGGACGCTGGTGATGGTGCGCTCCAGATTGCGGACGCCGGCCTCGCGGGTGTAGCCGTCGATGATGCCGTAGAGGGCGCTCTGGGAGAAGGTGACCTTGCCGGTCAGGCCGCAGGCGTCCAGCTGCTTGGGGACCAGATGCTTCCGGGCGATGTTGTACTTTTCCACCCGGGTGTAGCTGGGCAGCTCGATGACGTCCATGCGGTCGCGCAGCGGGCCGGGGATGGCGCTGAGGTCGTTGGCCGTGGTGATGAAGAGCACATGGCTCAAATCAAACGGCATATCGATGAAATGGTCGTTAAAGGTGCTGTTCTGCTCGGGGTCGAGGGCTTCCAGCAGAGCGGCCGCCGGGTCGCCCCGGAAGTCGCCTGCCAGCTTGTCGATCTCGTCCAGAAGCATCAGGGGGTTCGAACTCTTGGCAGAGATCATGGCGTTGATGATCTTACCGGGCATCGCGCCGATGTAGGTGCGGCGGTGGCCGCGGATCTCGGCCTCATCCCGCACGCCGCCGAGGCTGATGCGGACATACTTGCGGTTCAGGCTCTCGGCGATGGAGCGGGCGATGCTGGTCTTGCCGACACCCGGAGGGCCGACGAGGCAGATGATCTGGCCCTTCACATCGGGGGCCAGCTTGCGGACGGCCAGCACCTCGAGGATGCGGTCCTTGACCTTCTTCAGGCCGTAGTGGTCCCGGTCCAGCACGCGCTGGGCCTTGGCGATGTCCAGATCGTCCTCGGTGAAGGTGTTCCAGGGCAGGTCGAGGCAGGTGTCCAGATAGGTGCGGATGACCGTGCCTTCCTGATTGCTGCTCTGCATTTTGGAGAGGCGGTCCACCTCTTTGAGAAGTTTCTTTTCCCGATCCTCGTCCAGATGGAGGGCCGTGATCTTCCGGCGGTACTCCTCGGCCTCGGCGGTGGTATCGTCGTCCTCGCCCAGCTCCTCGCTGATCATGTGGAGCTGCTCGTGGAGGTAGTAGTCGCGCTGGTTCTTGTCCATCGCCTCGTCTACCTTCTGGGCGATCTCCTTATCGATCTCGAGCATCCGGCGCTCCCGGTGCATCTTCTCGATGAGCAGATGCAGACGGCCCATCAGGGTGCCTTCGTCCAGAATGGCCTGTTTATCCTCGAAGCGGAACAGGAGGTTGGCCGGGATGTACTCGGACAGGAAAGCGGCGTCGGTGCTGGTGGTGATGGCAAACACCACGTCCTTGCCGATGTGGGGGTTCAGAGCCAGCAGGTCGTCAAAGCTCTTTTTGACGTTGCGGACGAGGACGTCCGCCTCCGGCAGTTCCTCGGGCTTCGCCATCTTGACCGGGGCCGGGCGGACGGTGGCCAGCAGGAAGCTGCCGTCGTCCTCCATCTCGGAGAGTTTGGCGCGGTATTTGCCTTCGACCAGGATGCGGACGAGGTCGTCCGACACCCGCATCACCTGCTTGACCTCGGCCACGACGCCGTAAGTATAGAGGTCAGCGGCCTTGGGGTCCTCGACCTTCATCTCTTTCTGTGCCACGAGGAAGACGTCAGAGTTGTTGCTGACGGCCCACTCCACGGCGGCGATGCTCTTCTCGCGGCCCACCTCGAAGTGGAGCAGATTGTTGGGGAAGACCACCAGCCCGCGCAGGGCGATGGCCGGAAGGTGGAGGACGCTCCGCTCCACCTTGACCGTAACTTTTTCAGACATAGTACAAAACCTCCCAGCCGTCCCTCGGATACGAGTCATCCATAAGGGCGGCTTTTTTGTAGGGTCATATCAAATCTATCATTTTATTATAGCGAAAAATGTTTGCAGATGCAACTGTTCAGCGCTTTTCCCGGGTGTTGTAGCCCAGTCTGCCCAGTGCGGGCAGGATGGCCCGGAGGGTCAGCGACGTGAGGGCGCCCATGACAAGGCCCAGCACCAGCATCACCGGCGCATAGTACAGCGACATGGCCGAAGACAGGATGAGCCCCGCGCCAAGCAGCTGGCCGATGTTGTGGGACAGTGCGCCGCAGACCGACAGGATGAACCATGTTGGCCGGAACGGGAGCTTATAGTAGAGCACCCACATCACCAGCAGGGACAGCAGTCCGCCGCAGAGCGAGAGGAAGCCTGCCGTCCAGCCGGAGACGAGAAAGACGAACAGCGCCTTGAGCAGGTCGAGATAGAGCGCCTGCCGCGCCCCCATGAAGAACAGTGCATACATCACTACGATATTCGCAAGGCCCAGCTTCATGCCCGGCGCAAGGCCCGGGATGACCAGTGTGCCTTCGATGAAGGAAAGAGCCATCGCCAGCGCGAACAGCAGGCCGGAAAGTGCGATCTCGTGTGTTTTCTTTGGGTCATGGTTTCGGTTTGCCATCGGCTCTCCCCCTTTGCTGCATCGGTCATTCTTCGCCGCCGGCGGTCTGCTCGTACTGCTCCTGCTCTTCGACAGCGGCTTCCCATGCGGCGAAAAGCTCGTCCTGATGGAAGCGCAGGTCGCTGAGCTCGTCGCTCTTTTCCCGCAAAAGCTGGGGGTCGTTGTAGACTTCCGGCGAGTTGATTTCGTTTTCCAGCTCCACTTCGCGGGCGCCGCAGGCTTCCATCTCGTCCTCGCAGGCTTTGATCTTAGCGCGCAGCTCGGCCCGGCGGCGGCGCTGCTCTTTGCCGTAGCCCGCCTTGGCGGGTTCGCTGCTCTTCTCGGCCACGGGGGCGGGAACGGCGCGGCCCATCAGGGCGTCATAGCTGGGGTAGATGACTGCCTTGCCGTCCTCGAGGTAGAGGATGGGGCAGGCCAGACTGTTCATCAGGTGGCGGTCATGGGTGACGAGGAGCAGCGTGCCAGTGTAGGCCATCAGCGCCTCGGTCAGGTTCTCGCGGGTGTAGATGTCCAGATGGTTGGTAGGTTCGTCCAGGAACAGCAGGTTCGGGCGTTCCAGCACGATCTCTGCAAAGCGCAGTCGGGCCAGCTCGCCGCCGGACAGGGCCTCGCAGGGCTTGAAGACCGTCTCGCCCCGGAAGCCCAGCTTTGCCAGATGGCTGCGGACTTCCAGCTCGGTCATCCGGGGGTACTTGTTCCAGATGACGTCGATGACGCGGCCCGCGCCGATGCGGTTCTGCTGCTGGGCAAAGATGCTGGGCCGTGCGCCGGTGCCAAGGCGCACCATGCCGCCGGAGGGGCGGCGCTTGCCGTCCAGCACCTGCATCAGGGTGGATTTGCCTGCGCCGTTGGGGCCGGCGATGATGAGCCGCTGGCCGCGGCAGACCGTATAGGTGAAGGGCTCCAGCAGGGTGCGGTCGCCGATCTTAATGGTCAGGTTCTTGAGCAGCACCAGCTCATTCCACGGCTCCACGTCGTATTCGAAGCGGAACTTGAGCTGGTTGGTCTCGTCCTGAGGGGCCTCGGTGATCTCCAGCTTTTCCAGCTGCTTGCGGCGGCTCTGGGCCATCTTGGTGGTAGAGGCGCGGACGAGGTTGCGGTCGATGTAGTCCTGTAATTTTTCAGCCAGCGCCACGTCGGCGTCATGCTGCTTCTGGCGCAGGGCGTCGGCGGCTTCCTTCTGGGGCAGATAGGCCGAGAAGTTGCCCTTATAGGTGGTCATGGTCTGGAACGAGACTTCCCAGATCTTGGTACAGACGTTGTCGAGGAAATAGCGGTCGTGGCTGACCACCAGAACGGCACCGGAGTAGCCCTTGAGGTAGTTTTCCAGCCACTCCATGGTGGCGAAGTCCAGATGGTTCGTAGGCTCGTCCAGAATGAGGACGTCCGGCTTCTCGAGGAGGAGCTTGGCCAGACGGAGACGGGTCAGCTCACCGCCGGAGAGGACGCCCACGTTCTTGCTCCAGGTATCCTGCCCAAAACCCATGCCGGACAGCACCTTCTTGATGTTGACGTCCATGTTGTAGCCGTCGGCGGCGTCGATGATGTTCTGCAGTTCGTCGTGCTTTTCGAGAAGGGCGGCGTCGTCGGGAGAGGCCGCCATCTTCTTTTCCAAGATCTGCATCTGGGCCATGGCGTCCAGCACAGGGGCGAAGGAAGAGCGCATCTCCCCATAAATATCCAACGTGACATCGAGCTTTGCGTTCTGCTCCAGATAGCCCAGCGTCACGCCGTGGGTCACGCTGAACTCGCCGTCATAGTCGGTGTAGACGCCGGTCAGAATTTTGAGCAGGGTCGTCTTGCCTGCGCCGTTCTGGCCCACGATGCCGATGCGGTCTTCTTTTTCCACGCTGGCGCTCACGTCGTGCAGGACGACTTTCTCGCCAAAGCTCTTTCCGAGTTTTTCCAAATGAATCAGCATATCGTTCTTCCGTGTTCTTTTCCAGTAGGGTGGATAGAGACATTCCCGCCGTTACAGCTGATGACGGCGGTGCTTGAGGCCGAGGTTCGCCAGCTCTTCCGGCTCCATCACCAGCGGGTAGAGCTCTTCCAGCGAGGCGATCTCGTAGGTGGGGCTCACCTTGCCCGGGTTCTCGGCGTGGTCGGGGTTGAACCAGCAGGTGTCGAGGCCCGCGTTCACGCCGCCCTGAATGTCGCTGGTGAGGCTGTCGCCCACCACCAGGACGTGCTCCCGGTTCTCCACGCCCAGAGCGCGGAGAGCGGAGTCGAAGATGCGGCGGCTGGGCTTCTCGCTGTCCAGCTTCTCGGAGATGAAGACGTCCTCAAGGTAGGCCCCGATGCCGGATTCTGCCACCCGGCGGCTCTGCACCTTCTCGAAGCCGTTGGTCACGATGGCCAGCGTCGCCACCTCGGAAAGCTCCCCGAGGACGTCCAGCACATTGGGGGTCATCAGGTCGGGGTGGGAGGACAGGTGGTCGAGGTAGCAGCGGTTCATCTCCACGCCGTCACCGGCTGCGTCGATGGCCTTGAGGAAGCGGGTGAAGCGCTCCCCCATCAGCTTGTCGCGGCGTATCTGGCCCTTTTCCAGCTGACGCCACAGCTCCGAGTTGATGTCCCGGTAGGTCTGCACCGTCCCGGCGTCCGGCTCGATGCCGTATTCCACCAGCGTCTCAGCCAGCGCCTTGTTCTCGGCGGCGTCAAAGTCCAGGAGCGTATTGTCTGCATCGAAGAGGATGCAATAATATTTTGCCATGTTTCTTTCCCTTCTCTATCATTTTTCGAGCCGCCTGCCGCTTTGAGCGGGCGCGGCTGCGGTCTGCGGTTTAAGAACAGCGAGAAGCCAGCCCCGCCCGGCAGAGCTGGCTTCTCGTATTTTTTATCATTCCAACGTCATTTCATAGGCTTCGTCGTCGGACTGGTCCGGCAGGTTCCCGCTGCACTTGCAGTGTGGCGTGCAGGCGCACTCTTTTGCGATGCACTTTGCCATCTGCTCCTCCGTCACGCCGTTCTCGACGTTTTCCCAATCCATGTCGTAGTAGTCCACGCTGCCGTCGGTCACATCTTCTGCGCCGGGCAGGCCGAGGACTTGCATTTCTTCACGGAACATCCGCTCGCCTCCTCTCGGCTCAGCCTATGCGGCTTTGCAGAGGAAGGTGCGGGGCGTCATTCTGCCTTGCTTTCGGCTTCCTTGCTGGCGGAGGCTTCCGACTTGCTTTCGGCCTTGGACTCTGCCTTAGACTCAGCTTTGCTCTCAGTCTTGGACTCTGCCTTAGACTCGGCCTTGCTTTCGGACTCCGACTCTGCCTTGGAGCTGCCAGACGACGTGCTGGACGATGCCGACGACGAACTGCTGGTGCTGTGGGAAGAGCTGCCCGAACTTGCAGAGGAAGACGAAGAGGATGTACTGCCGGAAGAACCGGCATGGGACGAGGACGAACTACTGGTGGAGCCGGACTCGCTGGTCACACCGCTGCCGATGGTGATGGTCAGGGTGTTGCTGCTCACCTTGCAGTCGTTGTAGGTGACGACGGCGTGGATCTTATAAGAAGCGTTGACCATGGAGCTGTCCACCACCACAGTGATGCTGGACTTGCCGGCGGCCTGCGTGACCTCCTGACCGTTGGCGTACCAGCGCAGGTTCTCGGTCTTGGCGTACTTGCCGCTCAAGGCAGCCTTGAAGGTGTAGGAGCTGCCCACAGCGCCCTTGCCCTCACTGGTGATGTGGACGGAGGCCGTGCCGAAGACTGCCGTGACGTCCAGATTCTGCTTGAAGTCGGTGTCGGTGCGGGTCTTGCTGGTGAGGCCGTCGCTCCACTTGACGAAGACATGGCCCTCCGCCGGGACAGCGGTCACGGTGATGGATTTGTCGGGGTCGGTGACGGTGTAAGTCACAGAGCTGTTGCCGGTGTCATTGCCGACGCTCAGAGTGCCGCCGCCGTTCTTGTCCACACGGTAGCGGGCCTCGTACTTTTTGTCCTCGCTGGTGCTCTCGCTCGAAGAGCTCTCCGAGCTGCTGGCACTCTCGGCCTGACTCTCGCTGGAGCTGACAGCCTCCGAGCTGGGAGCGGCCACGGCGGAGCTGGGGTTGGAGACATACTCCATGGTGCGGGTGGGGATGTTGTTGGTGTCGGGGCGGCGGTCCTCGGTCTGCAGGGCGTGGGTGCGGATATAGTTCAGCACTGCCTTGAGGCCGGCGCTCTTGAGGTGGATGTCGCCGCTGGTATAGTAGTCCGCGATGCCGTAGCCGTCGCTGCCCTTGAGGGCCTCGGCGGAGTTGAGGAAGCGGACGCCCAGCTGCTCGCACAGATCCAGAAGGGCCATGTTGAAGTCGTCGATCTTGGCCTGGTCCATGTGGGGGTAGTTGGAGTGGTCAGCCGGGACCGGCGGCACCGTGTTGACGATGATGTCGGTGTAGGGGTAGCTCTGCTGGATGGCCTGGATGAGGGCCGTGTAGTGGGCGATGAAGTCCGAGACTTCCATCCCGGTGTCGTTGGTGCCGAAGGTCATGACCACACGGCGGGGCTTCATCATGGCCACCGCCTGAGGGATGGTGTAGTGGTTGGAATCCTTCTTAAAGGTAACGATGCCCTCGTTGAGCGCTACCTGGGTGCCGATGCCCTCTTTGGCGCAGAACTGCTGCAGGGAGATGAGGCCGTTGTTGTAGAGGCGGACGGTGTTGGAATCGCCCAGAAAAAGGGTGTCGTTCAGATAGTCCGTGCCGGCGTCGGCGGTCTCCGTCAGCAGAGCGGTGGAGGCGTTGTCGATCTGGTAGTGGCCCGACAGGTCTTCGCCGGGGGTGGGGTCTGCCACAGACTCCGAGACGGAGGGGGCAGGCTCCTCGCCGCCCTTTTTGAGGAGGGTGGTGGTGATGCCGAAGGTCAGCAGCACCGCCAGCACGCAGAGGATGCAGACCAGAACGGCCCGATGCTGCATGGGAGTCATGGTTTCGTTTTGTTGTTGTTTTTTTCGACTCATAGATTCAGTCCCTCTCGTTTCAGGAATGGGAAAGCTCGTCCACCGGGCGGAGAGCCCAGTCCGTCAGCTCTTTGCAGTCAGCGGCCATGAAGACCGGCGCAAAGGGGGCGACCTCTTCCCTGCCGCCGTAGCCGTAGAGCACAGCGGCGGCGTCCAGGCCGCAGTTCACAGCGCCCTGCATATCGTCCCGGCGGTCGCCCACCATCAGCACCCGCTTGCCCTGCATGACAGGCTGGGCGAGGACGTGGCGGATGACGTCGGTCTTGTTGTCGCGGCTCTCATCCATGGACGCGCCGCCCACGAAGGAGAAGTAAGGCGCAAGGCCCTGCTCTTCGAGGATGGGCCTCACAACGTCGGTGGGCTTGCAGGTGGCCGTGCAGAGGGTCAGGCCCGCAGCCTTGAGACGGTCCAGCATCTCCGCCACGCCGGGGTAAACACCGCCCTCGTGGCAGCCCTTGGCGGCGTAGCTCACGCGGTAGCGCTTCGTGGCCTCCTCGATTTTTGCAGGGTCGGAGAAATGCTCGCCGAAGCTCTTGCGGAGGGGCGGGCCGATGTAGCGGCCAAGGTCGCTCCGGGCGACGTCAACGCCCATGGAGCTGAAAACTTCTTCCAGTGTATTGAGAATGCCGGGGGCGGAATCGATGAGCGTACCGTCCACGTCAAACAGGATCGCATCGTAGTGCAGCAAGGTCAGGTTCCCCTTTCTCTTTGGATAAACATTATATAGTATAGCACAGATTTCGATATTCAGCAATTCCAACAAAACACTTTTCCGACTTTTATACATATTTTTAGGCAGCCCCGCCCCGGAAAGCAAAAACCGCCCACCCATTGCGGGCGGGCAGTCGCATTTTGACATCAGCTCTCGGTGGTGGTGCTGTTCCCCGTCGAGGGGTAGTAGAGGTTGTTGGCGATGAATTCCAGCTTCTCTTTCAGAACCAGCTCAAGGTTCGCCACGGCGTGGACCATGTTGGTGGCGGAGTCGTTGACTTCCAGCAGCTTGCACAGGTCCAGCTCCTCCATGCTGAGGGCGGCTTTCATCTTCTGGGTCTCGGCGCAGAGGATGTGGCTCAGGGCCGACTCCTGCAGAGCGATGCTCTCCATCAGGTCAACGACGGCCTGGTCGAAGGAAACTCTCGGCAGCGCGGGGCAGCCGCAGGAAACGCAGGGGGTGCAGTTGGTGGTATCAGCCATAAGAAGGACCTTCCTTTCTATAATAGGGATCGGGCGCAGTCCATCCTATGTGCCTCGCCGCCCGGATGTCACTCCGGCTTTGCGCTCTTCTGTACCTTCTCGATGGTGTCGCGGTAGCCGCCGGAGCCGTACTGGATGCAGCGGTTGATGCGGCTGATGGTGGCGGTGCTGATCTCCACCGCCTTTACGATCTGGTCGTAGGTGCTGCCGCCGAGCAGGAGCTTGGCCGCTTCCAGACGCTGGGCCATATCGGAGATCTCCTTGACCGTGCAGAGGTCTTCGAAGAAGTTGTAGCACTCCTCCCTCGTCTCAAGACTCAGGATCGCGTCGAACAGTGCGTCGGTGGTGGGGTTTCTTCTGGGGTTCTTGTCCGCCATAGCTGCCTCCTTTAGGGCAAAGTGCCGCGGGGTGCGGCACAGTTCTTTCTATTACTCTGTTACTTTAGCACTTGAAAGTATAAAAGTCAAGTGCTCGGTCTTTCTTTCCGGAAGTTTAGCAGATTTCACCTGTGGAGGCATTCAGTTTTATTCATCTCACATCTGAACAAAAATCGCCTAAATTTTCTTAATCTCTCCCCCGCAAAAATGGCACAGTCTCCTAACTTGCCCAAAATATATTGACAAATTATGAAATCAGGACTAAAGTATACACAATCATTCGGCAAATGCAATGAACAGGACATGACTTTTCGCATTCCCTGCGCTCAGAGAGCCGCCATTCCGGTGCAAGACGGCAGCACAGTGCGATCAGCCCTCACCTGCGAGCAGCCTGTGCGAACCCGCTTGCGGCAGTAGTGCATGGCCGTTCAGCCCACGTTACAGGGCGGCGTATCGGCGGCAGGAACGCCTGTACGCGCAAGCGGCTGCTCCCGAAAGCAGCAAACGAAGTGGTACCGCGGAGAACGACCGGTGCAGATGCACCGTTTGGCCTTCGTCTTCGAGGAAGATGGGATACATCTTTGTGTCTCTATCTTTCATGAGGACGGAGGTTTTTTTCACCCCTCCGGGCCGTTTCGCCTGCCCTGCTTTTGGGCACAGCCGTCCTGCTTCGGCCATTGCCGGTGTGAAAGAAAGGAAAGAGGTAAAAGAAATGAATACGCTGGTCATCGTTTTGATCGCAGCCGTGTGTCTGTTCGGCGCTTATACGCTGTATGGCCGCTGGCTGGCCAACAAGTGGGGCATCGACCCCACCGCCAAGACCCCCGCAGTCGTCCACGAGGATGGCCGTGACTATGTCCCCACCAACGGCTGGACCGTGTTTGCACACCAGTTCAGCTCCATCGCCGGTGCAGGCCCTGTCACCGGTGCCATCCAGGCTGCTGCTTTCGGCTGGCTGCCTGTCCTGCTGTGGGTGCTGCTGGGCGGCATCTTCTTCGGCGCTGTCACCGACTTCGGCGCTCTGTACGCTTCCGTCAAGAACGACGGCAAGAGCATGGGCATGCTGATCGAGAAGTACATCGGCAAGACCGGCCGCAAGCTGTTCCTGCTGTTCTGCTGGCTGTTCTGCGGCATCGTCATCGCAGCGTTTGCTGACATGGTCGCCGGTACCTTCAATGCCTTTGGCACCGACGGTGCTCTGGTCGAGGCCGCACAGACCAACGGTGCTGCCGGCATGGTCTCCATCATGTTCATGGTGTTCGCCGTCGTCTTCGGCCTGCTCCAGAAGAAGTTCAACTTCTCCGGCTGGAAGGAGAGCGTCATCAGCATCGTCTTCATCGTTCTGTCTTTCGTGATCGGTGCAAACTTCCCCATCATCCTGGGCAAGGCTGCCTGGAGCTACATCACCTTCATCTACATCTTCTTTGCCGCCGTCCTGCCCATGTGGCTGCTGAAGCAGCCCCGTGACCATATGACCACCTTCATGTTCGTGGCCATGATCGCAGGTGCCGTGGTCGGCCTGCTGGTCGCACACCCCACCATGAACCTGCCCGTTTTCACCGGTTTCACCAATGAGAAGCTGGGCACCATGTTCCCCATCCTGTTCGTCACTGTGGCCTGTGGCGCCGTTTCCGGTTTCCACAGCCTGGTCTCTTCCGGCACTTCTTCCAAGACCGTGGAGAACGAAAAGGATATGCTGAAAGTCGGCTATGGTGCCATGATCCTCGAAAGCCTGCTGGCTGTTCTGGCCCTGTGTGTTGCAGGCGCTGCCGCCGCTGCGGACGGCACCCCCGCTGCAGGCACTCCGTTCCAGATTTTCAGCCGCGGCGTTGCCGGTTTCTTTGAGATGTTCGGCATCCCCGCCTACGCTGCTACCGTCTTCATGACCATGTGCGTTTCTGCTCTGGCTCTGACCAGCCTGGATGCCGTTGCACGTATCGGCCGCATGAGCTTCCAGGAGCTGTTCAGCGTCGATGACATGGAGCATGCAGAGGGCTGGCGCAAGCTGTTCTGCAACGTCTATTTCTCCACCTTCATCACGCTGGTGTTCGGCTTCATCCTGACCAAGATCGGCTACGCCAACATCTGGCCGCTGTTCGGTTCCGCCAACCAGCTGCTGAGCGCTCTGGTTCTGGCCACCCTGTGCGTCTTCCTGAAGGTCACCGGCCGCAACAACAAGATGCTCTTCCCCCCGCTGGTCATCATGCTGTGCGTCACCTTCACCGCGCTGGTTCAGCGTCTGATCGCGATGGTCAAGGCCATCAGCGCAGCCGCTTCGGTGGGCATCCCTGCGGGTGAGACCACCTGGGGCGCTGTGTTCATTGCCAACGGCCTGCAGCTGATCCTGGCTGTCCTGCTGATCGTTCTGGGCCTGAACATCGTCTTCCACTCCTTCAAGGCTTACTCCAACGCCGAGCACAACAGCGAAGCAAAGGTCTAAGAACAACTGCGGTTTTCACGATTCGTTCGTAAAAACAGAAAGAGATCCCCGCTGACGCCATCGAACCCGTCAGCGGGGATCTCTGTTTTTCTGCGCTTCAGAGATGCGCACCTTCCCAGGCCTGCAGCACGGCCAGCTGCGTCTCGGTGTGGAACCAGTGTTCCCCGTCGGCCAGAAGGGTCAGCTGTGCCCCGGTCGCGCGCTTGAAACGGTCGAGTACAGCATAAGAAGTCAGCTCATCAGCTTCGCCATAGAGCACCTGCGTGGGGATGCGCCAGCGGAGCGGATGCTCCCGCACCCAGCAGAGATACGGCCACGAAAGCGTCTCCCCGAAAGTTGTGGGGATCTCCCCTGCCGCTTGCAGCTGCTCTTCGGTCACGTTGGCCTGCTGCATCATCCTGCCGATGAGGTCTTCCATATCCACGATGGGCGAAACAAAGAGTGCACGGCACAGTGCCTTCTCCTGTAACGCCAGCATGGAGAACCACGCACCGATGCTCGTGGCCCGCAGCGAGACCTGCCGCCAGTGCACCCTTGCATACTGATCCATAAATTGCAGCTCCGGGGTAACAACCCATGGCAGGAGCCGTTCGGGGCCGTTCTTCCGCTCGCCATGTTCGGGCAGGTCAATGGCCAGCACCTGATAACCTGCCGGGCAGGCCTGCTCTGCAAATGCAAGAGCTTCCTCCTTGCTGCCCATTTTTCCGTGGACGTAGAGATACACCTTATGGGAAGGCTCGCCGATGAGGAGCGCGGGGATGCCCTTCAGGGTAATGCGTTCTGTTTTCATAGCATCTTCACCATCATGATCTCGTCGCGGTAGGTTCCATCCTTGAGCTTGAAGGCATGGGGCATGGTGCCACAGCGTTCAAAGCCAACCTTTTCATAAAGGTGGATGGCGCGGGTATTATCGCTGTACACGCCCAGCTCCAGCTGTTCAAAGCCGTTGGCTTTTACCTGGGCCACGGCCAACTGCATCAGAAAGCTGCCCAGACCACAGCCCCAGGCTTCTTTCAACACAGAGATCCCCATGACTGCACGATGGCGATACTTGATGTGCGGCCGCACCTGTGCCACACCAAACTCTCCCACCAGCTTTTCTCCTGCAAAGGCGCCCACCTCAAAGTTCACCGGGCTTTTCTCGCAGCCTGCAAGCCCCTTTCGCACCGTTTCCAGATTCGCGCCTTCTTCCGGGTAGCGGGCCATAAAGTGTGTTTCGCTGTAGGTTGCAAGGCGGAATGCGTTGAGCGCTTCGGCGTCGTCTGCGCACAGACTGCGCACCGTCAGCATTTCTCCGTTGGGCAGTTGGAACGCACGCGGGACGATCTTCATGATCAGCACTTCTTTCTGTTTGGAATGGGTCTATCATAACATCTTCGGTCAGGTTTTACAACCCCGGAATGCAAAAAAGGAGCCGCAGCACCCTGTGACAGGCACTGCGGCTCCCATTTTCAGTCTGGAAGCTTGAATTACTTCACCATGCTTGCGACTTCAGCAGCGAAGTCGTCAGCGCGCTTCTCCAGGCCCTCGCCCTTCTGGAAGCGGGTGAACTTGACGATCTTGATGTCGCCGCCCAGGTCCTTAGCGACCTTAGCGGTGTACTGAGCAACAGACAGGTCGCCGTCCTTGACGA
>ERZ773114.2842-NODE-2842-length-15299-cov-14.449423_pt1 | contig 15299 bp, 8 predicted proteins | sample MGYA00580564_ERZ773114 | MGnify/ENA primary metagenome ERZ773114 (study PRJEB29015, sample SAMEA2737836) | human gut metagenome | biome: human gut; feature: human-associated habitat; material: faeces | place: China | collected 2012 ... | reverse complement strand
GTATGCATAAAGGGAAATTAACAAATGTTAATCCCCCAAGAATTACAACTGAGCCGTTTTGAACTCCCTAAGTCGTTTCACTAGCCGGTCTAAACGTTTCCGTCCTTTCGATTATGCCTGTCTATAAGTCGAATTACTACAGTCTTCCACAGTGGACCGTATAGTCCGTTACGGTAGACCGTAATAATCTTCCGTTCAAAAGGACTTGGCCGGCCCTAAGAAACGCCTTACTCTTTCCTCGACCAGTGATATGATATGTTAAACCCTCAAGAGTGACAAGTGGTCCGCTACTTCACGATCAACCGGACTGTTCCCGTTAAATCGCTGTTGACACATTGTCGGCAGGGGATATTTCACCGCTTCCCACGCAAATTTCTGCATCTTTATCATACAGAATTGCTTTCTAACGCAGAATAAACAAGAAGTCAACACCCAAACTTCTAAAAATGCGTAACTTTGCACCGGTAAGACCCTCAAGTTATTACGTTGTTTAATACACCATGATAAAATTAACCTCTGACAGCCTTGCCAATTAATGGAGCTATCAGAGGTTTGACTAAAATCAGTTATCTTGAAAACGTAACGATTCACATATTACAATATCTTCCATTATACTATTACCATCCAATCGGTTGCTTCAAATTGGGATTTAAGACCAATTCATCTTTTGACAGTGGATAATAATAATATTTAGGTGCAATAAATTTATTGGCATCCTCATCTGTATCAGAATAGAAGCGAATATTTCCCTTATCACCTTCACTTAAATAAATCTGTTTTGGAGCACCGTTTTCATCTTCTGTGTAATATACAGAAAGTTCTTTCAATTCTTCATCAGTATATCCCATTTTATCATTGGGAGATTTGAACAATGCCACATCAGGCACACCGTCACCGGTACAATCATATACACCGAACCCCGGGAGATAAACACCTTCGAATGGTCTTTCATAGATGCTGCCGGCAGCCCAGCGCATTGTATCATCGTAACGGAAACCTTCACATGCCAATTCCACCCGACGTTCGCGACGTATTTCAAGTATGACGTTTTTCAATGCCCCACTTACGCTTGGATATAATGCTTCCAAAGCCGGATCTATCGGAACATTTATAGTCATTTCGGGCATTTCCACACGACTGCGGAGTAAATTAACTGTTGCGTTCAGATCGTTTTGGGTCAATATGCCGAGTTCTGCTTTTGCTTCCGCATTTATTAATAGAATTTCGGCATAACGGATGATAGGAAGGTCGGTTATATTTTCACCCCACCCACCATAAGTTGCGTCTGTACGTGGCAAAAATTTGATTTACCCCAAGCCACCGTAATCCAATACAATTTTAGTGGGCAGCGTACTATTGTCTCCTTCGTTAATAAATCCAGGATACATAATTGTCTCAGCCATACGGGGGTCACGGTCAGTAAACATGTCTACAAAAGTCTTGGTACGATCTGCCTCTGTGATAGGAGTTCCATCCGATTTTAAATAACTATCGGCCAGGCTACGACTCAAATTCCATTGCCAGTTTAATACTGTTGAAGTGTTGTTCTTACGATTTAAATCTTTATCATAATCAGAGAATAAAATCATTTCTTTATTTTTGCTCAGATCAGGATTAGTGAATAAATCACGATAGGCAGCTGCCCCTTTTCCTGTGATTTCAAATTGTCCGGAACTCATTATTTCATCAGTAGCCCAAACAGCTTTTTCCAAGAATGAATTGACAGTACCGGCCAGTTCACTTATCTCTTCATGATATTTGCGAAAAGTACCTTCATGTAAGGCTATGCGTGCCATATATCCTAAAGCAGCGTAACGAGTAACCCGTGTACGGCTGCTTCCCTCCTGCATATAATCGCAAGCATATTGCAAATCAGCCATCACCGAGTCAACGACCAACGAACGTGAATCCTGAGTTTTGTATAATGCTTCTTCATCATCTGTCGCAATTGGAGCAGAATACCAAGGAGCAGACCCATAATTCTTAATTAAGCCATAATATTGCAACGCACGACATAAACGGGCCAAACCTATATAATGTTTCTTTTCATTTTCGTCACCCTCCACTTTATGAGCATTGACTAACATAAAATTGATATCATGAATATTTTCCCATACGCCATCCTTTTTCCATCCAAATGATCCTATTTTAGTCTCATCAATACGTCCTTTTAATTTTTGACTAAATGTATAATCACCTGTTCCATGACCGATATTATCAGAAAATAAATCGTCATACGAGGCTCCAAACATGCCATAAAAGCCATTGGTATAAGTTTCCAAATCGGTTACAGTTTTAAAGAATGCCTCTTCATTCAAGCTATCTTCCGGATATTTTTGCAGATAATCATCATTGCATCCGGTAAAAAGTGCACATCCCATAAAGGTAGCTACTGCATATATAGTTTTTAATTGTTTCATATCAGTAAATTAATTAGAAAGTTAAATTAACACCAAAAGAATAAGAACGTTGTAAAGGATATACTTTACTGCTGGAATCCAAGGCTTCCGGGTCGAGATTGGCCTTCAGGTGAGTAATTTCAAACAAGTTCTCACCGCTGAAATAGAAACGCACACGTTCAATATTCAATTTCCGGGTCAGGTCCTGTGGTAATGTATAACCTATAGTCAGGTTTTTCATACGTAAATAAGAAGCATCTTGCATATATCTTGTCTGTACACAAGCCAGCTCGCTACCTGTTGATTCGGCAATGTAAGCCTTTACACGAGGATAATAAGCATTGGGATTTTCCGGTGTCCAGTGGTCCAGATTATGAGTTTGTACATTTGTCCAAGGCTGTGCGTAGATTCCCCAAAAATAATGATTTCCACCGCCTGCATACCAGTCTCTCTTACCTATGCCCTGAAAGAATCCGCGAATATCAAATCCTTTCCAGTCTGCCGAAAGATCAAAACTATAAGGATATCGGCTCGAACTATTACCAATTTTGCGGAAATCACCCGGGTTAGCCAATGTCCAGTCACCTTTATTGATTTTTCCATCATTGTTTAAATCGGCAAACTTCAGGTCACCTACATAGAATTTATAGCTCTGGTCATCTTCACCTACTGCACTTTGGTCGGCATGGTTTTTAATTTCCTCTTCAGTCTGGAAGAAACCCTCAGTAGTCAATCCCCACATTTCGCCTATTTCCTGTCCCTCATAATAGTCTCCCAACCGTTTATTCGGGTTATCATATTTAGTAATGAATGCACGACTGTCGGCTAAAGCTACTTTAATACTATAGTTAAACGGTGAGTCTGCCAACATAAACTGATCTCTCCATCTTAAAGACAATTCCCAACCTTTTGTTTTCAGGTCAGCAGCATTAGTTTTGGGTTCACTGGCACCAAATACACTTGGTAACGTTTTACTTTTAGTCAGCATACCTTCCGTGTAGCGCACATAGTAATCAAAGCTGGCAGACAAGCGGTTGTTCAAGAGTGCCAGGTCAATACCTCCATTAATAGTTCTAACCTTTTCCCAAGTCAACGTATTCGATACCACTCCCGGAGCATACACGGCTACCGGCTGTGAACCATCCAATATTTGACCTATTTGTCCGGAACTCATAGTAGGCAGATAGGCATAAGTACCTACATTCTGATTTCCTAAAGCACCATAAGAAGCACGGAACTTCAACATATCCAAACCAATGCTTTGATTTATGTTTTCCATAAACTTTTCTTTCGACAAAACCCAAGCAACAGATCCGGAGGGGAAGAAACCAAAACGATCTTTTTTGGGGAAACGTGAAGTACCATCATAACGACCGTTCATTTCTAAAATATATTTGTCATCATAGATGTAATTAACGCGGAAAAACATACCTCTCACAGCCCATTCGCTGATATCTTCACCTATTCCTTTTTCTCCAACGGCCAATTCGGGAGTGGGGAAGGAAGAGCTGATCAAATCATCACGATACATAGAGAAAGAATTGGTCTTTCTGGTTTCCTGGTTAAAACCGAGTAAAGCTTGAACATAATGTTTATCTGCAAACGTATAGTGAAAATCAGTATACACATTATAGACATTATAATTATAGAACGAGGTAGAACGAGATGCACGAGTCGGGCGTCCGCTAGCCTGCTCCGGTTTATTAGGACCTGTTTTATAGTGATAATTGTGATAAGAATTACGATTTAATTCACTATCACGCCTCCAAGTGGCATCTGCTTTAATTTGCCACATATCTTTTATAATGTCCAATGTCAGGCCAAATGTTGTTGAGAATTCACGGCTGTCATTTATTTTGCGTCCGCCTTCCTGCAAAGCTCCAAGAATAGCACCACCGCTTTGTGTCCATGAACCATCGGGATTACGAGGTACATCTAATGAGTTAGTACGGTTTACTTCGTGAAAGAAATCAGATAGTCCCCAATCTGTACGTCCGAAGCTTGGCTGATCGTAAGTTCGTTGTACAAATGAGGTATTGTTACTTAAGTTCAACCAATTTGTTATCTGAAAATCAACTTTACCGCGAATATTGTAACGATCATAAATATCATTTCCATAACGTAGCATACCATCCTGGCGTGCATATTCGCCTGATAAGTAATAAGAAGTCTTTTTGGCTTTTTGAGAGATATTGAAGTTTACTGTATAAGAGGGAGCTGAAGACTCATATACTTCATCCATCCAATCAGTAGAGCCATAATACAACCAAGATTCAGGATCATCCGGATTGATAACTACCCGATCTTCATTAGGATGTTCTGAAAAGTATTTGCCAATTTCCAATTGTTTTTCCGGATATAGATTATATAAGGGCGTAGCAGCATCGTGTTTGATTTTCATTACCGTATAAGGATCAGTGACGTGTTCCGGTACGCGTGTGACTTTACGAGTCGAATAAAATGCGTTTACGTTAATGGCAATTTTCTCGGATTTGGCCCGCTTTGTTGTTACCAAAATAACACCAAAAGCAGCACGAGCACCATAAATTGCAGCGGAAGCAGCATCCTTTAAAACAGAAACACTTTCAATATCATTGGTATTCAACCGGGAAAGCTCACCTGAAGTGGTCGGTATGTTATCAACCAAAATTAAAGGGTCACCACCGTTTAATGAAGTTTCACCACGGATATTGAATGAAGGAGTAGAATTGGCAGCACCATTAGAAATAGTGATATTCAGGTTTGGAATTACACCTTGCAAACCTTGTCCGGCATTGATGATAGGCCTATCTTCCAAAGCTTCGGAAGAGATTGCATCGACAGCACCCGACAAGTTCACTTTTTTTTGCGTTCCATATCCTACAACTACTACTTCATCCAATAGAGAACTGTCTTCTTGTAGTCTGATTTTCTGCAATCCTGCTACTGCTTTGACTGTGACGGTCTTATAACCGATGAAGGAAATTTCCAGCACGGAACCTACCGGCGCTTTCAAAGAATAATCTCCATCAACTCCTGTGATAGTACCATTAGTGGTACCTTTTACCACAATGTTAGCTCCGATGATAGGTTCTCCTGTCCTAGAATCGATAACAGTTCCCTTGACATGGGTATCCTGCTGATTTACTACCGGATTATGTGAATCCTCACTTACCATTGAAATTGCAAAAGCATGTGGAGTGCTACATGCTAACAATGCAATTACTAAGAGACGTTCACTCCTTAGAGTGAAATTTTTCAAATTCATAAGCATTAATAATAAGGTTTACTATATTTAATAAAGACACGTTTCTTTAATTCTCTATCCGTTTAAGTTCTAGAAGAACTATGCCGAAAAAATAATCACCTTATTATCAACACATTAAATAAATAGCTTTTTTATTCCCATTCCTCGATATATCCTTTTTACAAAGAACATAAGAAATGGTTTTCTACTTTATTTCTACCATTACACAAGAGGTATGGAAGGCATAATGAAAATAAATACATTGTGTTAATGGCGTTAACAATGATACGAAGATAAATATTAATACTTGAATGCTTAAACTACTATTATTATTTCTCTCTTTATAAAGATAAAGTAGGCTACTTATATTCTACCATATACGTTGAATAGTTAATAAACATTTATCCGTGTGCGATTTCAACTATAAATATGGCTGCATATTATATGTTTATTATATATTTGTAGCATATATTATTTTTCAAATGGAAAACATAGTTCTTCTAGTATTAATCTCTTTCTAATATAGAAACAGGTTAATATCACACTGTTAATCAACAATATACAAAAGCACGAACGTCCTTTCCTAATTGCTTTTTAAACCCGACAACACGACTTTTTCAAGTGAAGTAAACAATAACAATGTATATTCCGACCCCAATGGTGCTATATAAAATTATATTCGGATTGAAATACTATGCAATATAGTAACGTCAAACATTAAAGGCTTCTATATAAGAGTCACCTCTCAACAACAAAGAAACAGACCTTGTTTGCTAAATACAACTTAAAGGAAAGAAACCGAAGAATTAATGGAAAAGAAAGCCTTTACGAAAAATAATAAAATTACCCGGTCATGATTACAATAAACTCATACTATATTGTATCTTTGGGAAATTAATCCCTATTTAGTATAACATATCTATTATTATGAAGCAACGTATTCTACTTTATTATTTAATCGCCTTATTGCTTTTTCCTTTATGCAAAGTACAGGCGACCCATCAACCGGAATTCTCTACAGCCGGTTTCTATCAGCTGGCAAATTCCGGTCGCGATGTTTTCTCCATGAATCCTGCCTGGCGTCTGCACAAAGGTGCGGCACCGGGAGCCGAAGCTATCCACTTTGATGACCGGAACTGGGAAGTGGTCTCTCTTCCCAACGGCATCGAATATCTGCCGACCGAAGCCAGTGGTTGCATTAACTATCAGGGAGAAGCGTGGTATCGCAAACACTTCACTCCTGCCGATGCTTTAAAAGGTAAAAAGCTTTTCCTCCATTTTGAAGCCATTATGGGGAAAAGCAAAGTGTTTGTCAACGGCAAACTGTTGGCCGAACACTTTGGAGGATATCTGCCTGTCGTGGTTGATATCACGAATGCACTGAAGTGGGAAACAGATAACATTATAGCCGTATGGACTGACAATAGCAATGACCCCGGTTATCCTCCCGGTAAAGCACAGGATGTACTGGATTACACTTACTTCGGAGGCATTTATCGAGACTGCTGGCTGATTGCCCATAACTCCGTCTTCATCACCGACCCCAACTTTGAGAACGAAACAGCAGGAGGCGGACTTTTCGTTGCCTACGATAAAGTGTCCGACAACTCGGCGGAAGTTCTGCTGAAAACCCATGTGCGCAATGAAAGCAAAAAGACCTTTACGGGCGTAGTGGAATATGAACTGCAACAGCCGGACGGACGGCAAGTCGCTTTCTTAAACGATAAAGTGCAGGTTCGTCCGGGCAAAGCCATTACCTCTAAAGACAAAATCATCGTTAAGAAACCGATGCTTTGGAGCCCCGAAAACCCTACCTTATATAATTTAATAGTCCGTATCCGCGACAATGAAGGAAACACGATAGACGGCTATCGTCGCCGAATCGGTATCCGTAGCATTGAATTCAAGGGCAAAGACGGTTTCTGGCTGAACGGAAAGCCCTACGAAAGTCTTTTGATTGGCGCCAACCGACATCAGGATTTTGCTGTGGTAGGCAATGCAGTAGCCAACAGTATTCACTGGCGTGATGCAAAAAAATTACGCGATGCCGGACTGAAAATAATCCGTAATGCCCACTGTCCTCAAGACCCTGCCTTTATGGATGCCTGTGACGAATTGGGATTGTTTGTCATTGTCAATACTCCGGGCTGGCAATTCTGGAACGACGCTCCTGAATTTGCCCAACGCGTTTACAGTGATATCCGCAATATGGTTCGTCGCGATCGTAATCATCCTTGCGTATGGCTGTGGGAACCTATTTTGAACGAAACTTGGTATCCGGCCGATTTTGCAAAAAACACACTCGACTTAGTAGCACAAGAATATCCTTATCCTTATTGTTACTCCGGTTGCGACAGCGAGGCACGCGGCCATGAAGTCTACCCTGTCCTTTTCACCCATCCGGCCAATGCGGACAAAGACTGGGCTATAAAGAAGCTCGACCCCAAAATCACTTACTTCACCCGTGAATGGGGAGATAACGTAGATGATTGGAATTCTCATAACTCTCCCAGCCGGGTAGCTCGCAACTGGGGAGAGCAGGCAATGCTTATCCAGGCTTGGCATTATGCCGCTCCCAACTATCCGTACACCTGCTATGACGTGCTTTATCGTACACCACGCCAACACGTAGGAGGATGCCTGTGGCATTCATTCGACCACCAGCGCGGCTATCACCCCGACCCCTTCTATGGCGGATTGATGGATGTGTTCCGCCAGCCCAAGTATTCTTATTATATGTTCCAAGCGCAACGCTCGCCCAAGAAACAAGACCGCTTGTTCGAAACCGGTCCCATGGTATATATCGCTCACGAAATGACACCGTTCTCTCCTAAAGATGTAACCGTATATTCCAATTGTGATGAAGTGCGCCTTACATATAATAAAGGAGGAAAGAGCCTGACATATACCAAACCGGTTAGCCGGGAAGGAATGCCGTCTCCAATCATCACATTTAAGGATGTATATAACTTCATGATAGACAAAAACATGTCTATGAAAGAAGGAAGGCAAAAGGAAGTCTTTCTACTGGCAGAAGGACTGATAAACGGAAAGGTAGTAGCCACTCACAAAGTATGCCCGGCACGCCGTCCTTCCAAATTACTTCTTTGGATAGATAATGAAAACACAGAACTGAAAGCCGACGGCTCGGACTTCGTAACGGTTATAGCCGCCATTGCCGATAAAAACGGCAACATCAAACGCCTGAACAATTACTATGTGAAATTCCACATCGAAGGTGAAGGACGCATCCTCGGCGGTGCAAACGTGTTGGCAAATCCGGCTCCCGTAAAATGGGGAACAGCACCGATATTGGTACAATCTACTCTGAAACCCGGCAAGATAAAGATAACAGCCAGTGTATTATTCGAAGGTTCGCAAATGCCGGTCAGCGCAGAATTGGAACTGGAAAGCAAACCCTCGGCATATCCTTTGATTTATGCAAGTGAAGAGGCAGCACTTATCCCAATGAAGTCTGACTCACAATCCTTTCCAATCACAGCCAAATCCCAAAAGGAATTGGAAAAGGAAAAAGCTGTAAAAGAGCAAAATGAACGAAAACTGAAAGAAGTAGAGCAACAACAAGCCGATTTCGGCGAGAAAAAATAAATATCATGAAAATCCTGTCTACCCATGACTTGCAAGCCATCATGCAGAGGGCAGAAAATGCGCTCCGCTTGCGTGAGCAAAGCAACAAAAAGATTGCCGAGAAGAGTTGTGGCCTTACCATAGGCACCGACCACCTGCAAATCCTTGTTTGTGGAGGAACCGGCTGCACTGCTTCTTCCGGCCATCTCATTGCCGAACATCTCCAAAAGGCATTGGAACAGTACAATATTGTCCATCAAGTGGAAGTTATCACCACCGGATGTTTCGGCTTTTGTGAAAAAGGACCTATAGTCAAAATCATTCCCGACAATACCTTTTACATACGGGTTACCCCCGAAGATGTTGACGAAATTATCACGAAACACATTATCAATGGTCACCGAGTGGAACGACTTCTCTATATCGACCCGAAAACCGAACGTGTTGTGAGCGACTCCAAGCACATGGATTTTTATAGAAAACAACAACGCATCGCATTGCGCAACTGTGGTTTCATCAACCCGGAAAATATAGAGGAATATATTGCCCGCCACGGTTATCTTGCTTTGGCAGACAGTTTGCTCCATAAGCAACCGATAGATGTCATCGGGGTTATCAAACGTTCCGGACTGCGCGGACGCGGAGGTGGAGGCTTCCCTACCGGGCTAAAATGGGAGTCTGCTCACAAACAAGCCGCTGATACCAAATATGTTGTTTGCAATGCCGATGAAGGCGACCCCGGAGCTTTTATGGATCGTTCTATCATGGAAGGAGACCCTCATTCCATTGTAGAAGCCATGACTATTTGCGGATACGCCATCGGTTCCCGACAAGGGTTGGTTTATATCCGTGCCGAGTATCCTCTCGCCATTCAGCGGCTTAAGACTGCTATTGCCCAAGCACGTGAATATGGTTTGCTGGGTGAAAGAATTTTAGGAACAGATTTCTGCTTTGATATAGAAATCCGCTACGGAGCCGGTGCATTTGTCTGTGGTGAGGAAACCGCTCTCATCCATTCAATGGAAGGAAATCGGGGAGAACCGACTTTGAAACCTCCTTTCCCCGCAGAAGCCGGCTATTTAGGTAAGCCAACCAATGTGAACAACGTGGAGACTCTGGCAAATATCCCCATCATCCTGACAAAAGGAGCCGAATGGTTCTCCTCTATCGGCACAGAACGGTCAAAAGGAACGAAAGTATTTGCCCTGGCAGGAAAAATAAATAATGTAGGCCTGATAGAAGTACCAATGGGAACAACCTTGCGCGAAGTAATCTACGACATCGGCGGAGGTATTAAAGGTGGAAAGAAATTTAAAGCGGTACAAACCGGAGGACCTTCGGGCGGCTGCCTCACAGAAAAACATCTTGATACACCGATTGATTTTGACAATTTACTTGCTGCAGGTTCCATGATGGGCTCGGGAGGAATGATCGTAATGGACGAAGACGACTGCATGGTGTCCGTTGCCCGCTTCTATCTCGATTTCACCGTAGAAGAATCTTGTGGGAAATGTACACCCTGCCGCATCGGAAATAAGCGATTGCTGGAAATATTAAACAGAATAACACAAGGGTGTGGAACAGAGAAAGACCTTGAAACGCTGTCTACTCTCGGGCATGTCATCAAGGATACGGCTCTCTGCGGACTGGGGCAGACTTCCCCCAATCCTGTACTCTCGACATTAAATAACTTTTATGATGAATATCTGGAACATGTCAAAGACAAGACCTGCCGTTCCAAACAGTGTAAGGCTTTGCTCACCTACAGCATCAATCCTGAGAAATGTATCGGTTGTCATCTATGTTTCAAGCATTGCCCCGCCGATGCCATTATAGGAGACGTGCGGAAACCCCACGTTATAGACCCGAACAAGTGCATCAAATGTGGCATGTGCATGGCACGCTGCAAGTTTAAAGCCATCAATGTTTGTTAACCCAGGACACACAACAACCTAAATTTCAATCCTGTATTTCAACTCTTAAAGAATGAATATTATGGAAGAACAGCAAATAACCCTGCAGATAGACCATCATTTTATTACCGTTCCTGCCGGCACCACCCTATTGGAAGCTGCACGTAAGATAGGGATTGATATACCTACCCTGTGCCACATCAACCTGAAAGGAACCTGCATTAAAAATAATCCCGCTTCCTGCCGGATCTGTGTAGTAGAAGTAGAAGGACGAAAAAATCTCGCACCCGCTTGCGCCACCCGCTGCACTGACGGTATGGTCGTCCGCACTAGTACCCTGCGCGTGATGAATGCCCGTAAAATAGTGGCCGAACTCATTCTTTCCGACCATCCCAATGAATGCCTCACCTGCCCCAAATCCGGTAATTGCGAATTGCAGAATCTTGCCCTCCGCTTCAATATCCGCGAAATGCCGTTTAACGGCGGCGAACTTTCGCCCCGGAAGCGAGAAGTTACTTCATCCATTGTACGCAATATGGATAAATGCATCTTTTGCCGCCGTTGCGAGAGTGTATGCAACGACGTACAAACCGTGGGAGCATTAGGAGCTATCCGCCGAGGCTTCAATACAACCATCGCACCTGCTTTTGACAAAATGATGACAGACAGCGAATGTACTTATTGTGGACAGTGCGTAGCTGTATGTCCGGTTGGCGCACTCACCGAACGTGACCATACCAACCGACTGATAGAAGATCTGTCAAATCCTGATAAAATAGTTATCGTACAGACAGCTCCCGCCGTCCGTGCCGCCTTGGGAGAGGAATTCGGTTTACCAGCCGGAACATTGGTTACCGGAAAGATGGTTTATGCCTTGCGCGAACTCGGCTTTAATTATGTATTCGATACTGACTTTGCCGCCGATCTCACCATTATGGAAGAAGGCTCTGAAATACTCAACCGACTCACGCGCTACTTAAATGGCGACCGTTCTGTCCGCCTACCTATTCTTACCTCCTGCTGTCCGGCCTGGGTAAACTTCTTCGAGCATCAATTCCCCGATATGCTTGACATTCCTTCTACTGCCCGTTCACCACAACAGATGTTCGGTTCGATAGCAAAAACCTATTGGACAGAAAAGATGGGTATCCCACGAGAGAAGTTGGTGGTTGTCTCTATCATGCCTTGCCTCGCCAAAAAATACGAATGTGACCGGGATGAATTTAAAACAAACGGTAACCCTGATGTAGACTACTCTATCTCTACCCGTGAATTAGCCCGACTTATCAAACGCGCCAACATCGGTTTCACTCTGTTACCTGATTCCGAATTCGACAATCCGATGGGAGTCTCGACAGGGGCCGGTGTCATTTTCGGAACCACCGGCGGAGTAATGGAAGCCGCCCTTCGTTCCGTCTATGAAATCTATACAGGTCATCCTCTGCAAAATGTCAACTTTGAACAAGTGCGCGGACTAAACGGAGTTCGTCGTGCTACAATTGATTTGAACGGTTTCGAGTTAAAAGTGGGTATTGCTCACGGATTAGGCAACGCACGTCATTTATTGGAGGACATCCGCAACGGACACAATAAATATCATGTAATCGAAATCATGGCATGTCCCGGAGGCTGTATCGGCGGAGGCGGACAGCCGCTTCATCATGGCAATTCAGAAGTGCTCTACGCCCGTGCCAATGCACTCTATCGTGAAGATGCCGGCAAACCGATTCGCAAATCGCACGATAATCCGTATATCAAAACACTATACGAAGAATATCTCGGCAAACCCTTGAGCGAAAAATCGGAGAAGTTACTACATACACATTACTTTAACAAATCCATTGACTAACCTCTTAAATATAGAAAACAATGTCTGAAATAAAACTTGCCTGTGAAGTGGCAGAACAAGTCAAAGCTATTTGCGACAAACATGGAAATCTTCCCGGTGAACTGATCAACATTTTACATGAAGCCCAACATCTGCAAGGTTATCTGCCGGAGGAGATGCAACGTCTCATCGCTCATAAATTGAATATCCCTGTATCCAAAGTATATGGCGTAGTCACTTTCTATACCTTCTTTACCATGACACCCAAAGGAAAATATCCTATCTCCGTTTGTATGGGAACTGCTTGCTATGTACGCGGCTCAGAAAAATTATTGGAAGAATTTAAGCGTGTCTTAGGTATCGAAGTAGGTGAGACAACTCCCGATGGAAAATTCTCATTGGACTGCCTGCGATGTGTAGGGGCTTGCGGATTAGCACCGGTAGTAATCATCGGTGAAAAAGTATACGGTCGTTTGCAATCGGTAGATGTAAAGAAGATAATTGAAGATTTGGAATAAACCGGAAGCCTTTTTCAACGACATTATTGAGCCTTTTACCACCAAAAACTCTTAATTCGTCGAAAAAAGCCTTTCTTTCATTGAATAGATTTGAAAAGACTACAAATTACATTTACCTTTGCTGATTGAAATAAAAAACTTGCAAAAGCAAAACTATGATGAAAAAGGCAAAAACATTTCTCCTTTTAGGCATTACATTGTGCATGTTCGGATGCAGCGATGATGATGACGACAAGTCGAATACGACATCTACTGTTCCTTTCTCTTTAACAGCTTCTCTGGAAGTGCGCAACGATGCTGCAACAACTCCGGGTATGCTGCAAGGCAATTGGAATGAAGGTACAAAACTGGCAGCCATGCACTCCAGCTTGACAGGAGTAAAGAAAAGTATCTTCACCCTGTCATCCACTTCTACCGACCTGTTTACCGGAGACATCTCGAATAAAGTAAAAAGTGATAAAGAAATCGCAGTATTTTATCCGGCTGATGCCATTACAGCAAACAGCAGTGATACATTGACCCAACAACTGAGTCTTGCCAATCAGGACGGAACATTGGCAGGAGTGGCAAATTATGATTATTCATGGGCTTTGTGCAAAGTGAATATGACTGCACAGTCGGGCTCGGGCAGTTGCGAAATGAAGAATCTGATGACCATCGGTAAATTTGAGTTTACCACCGATGGAAGCACACTGCTGAATGACATCTCACGCATCACTGTGACAGCCACTTCGGGAAAGCTTTATTCCAATGCAACCTTAAAGTTGAAAGATGGAGAATTCAGTAACACCACAGAAGGAAGCTTTACTATCAAGAATGATGCCGGATTACCGGGTAGTGCTTATATTTCTTTCTTCCCTTCGGAAGCACAACTACATTTCACCTTGGTAACCAATGCAGGTAACATATATGAAGCCTCAACAACAGAAAGCATTACATTGGAAAAAGGAAAGTATTATGCTTCTGCTGCCCTTACTTGCACTCCGGTAGCTCCTGCCAAAGTAGGCGATTACTATTATAGCGACGGTACTTATTCTACGGAAATGAATGAAGAAAAGACATGTATCGGTATTGTTTATGCCCTGAACGATAAAAATGGTAATCTAGACAAAACCCTCACCACATCTCCTTACGGACGTATCGTGGCACTAACCAATGCGCGAAACAAAGTGAGATGGGCAAGTAAATCGGAGGATATCGAAGGATTGAAAAACGATACTATTATCAATGGCACACAGCAAATCGGTTGTCTGCCCTATTTTAACGGTACTGCAGATTCCTATTTCTCCGATAATGCTGAAGAACAAATCAAAGGAACTACCATTAATACAGAAACAGGATTGATTACCGCCTGGCCGTCGGAAGGCATCCTGAGCGACTTCAATGGAGCAACAAATACATCTTATATCAACAAAAGCACCTCTACTTATCCGGCAGGAAGTTATTGCTACCAATACAGCAAACCCGGAAAAGGAGCAGGCGAATGGTATCTGCCGGCAGTGGGCGAACTGGCACTGCTTTGGGAGTTACATCATGCCGGTGTGATATGTAACGCCAAGCAGGAATGTTTCAAAGATTTCGACCAGCAGAGTTATTGGACTTCTTCGGAAGGCAATAAAAACAAAGCATGGTATTTGAACTTCTTCAGTGGAATATTAATGGCAAACAGCAAAGGAAGTACTTACAATACACGCCCGGTAGCTATGTTCTAAACACAAGCTATCAGATACTAAAAAAGGGAGTGTATCAAAACTAAACCGGCCTATCCAATTGTCAGCTGTAGGGGCAGGGTTTGCCTGCCCGAAGACACAAAGCAAACTGTTTTCG
>ERZ773114.2834-NODE-2834-length-15333-cov-21.142754_pt1 | contig 15333 bp, 13 predicted proteins | sample MGYA00580564_ERZ773114 | MGnify/ENA primary metagenome ERZ773114 (study PRJEB29015, sample SAMEA2737836) | human gut metagenome | biome: human gut; feature: human-associated habitat; material: faeces | place: China | collected 2012 ... | reverse complement strand
GAGCGCATCCTTGGTAAGGATGAGGTCTCCAGTTCGAATCTGGATAGCAGCTCCATTGAAAAACCACTTGAAGTCTTAGAGCTTCAGGTGGTTTTTTGCTTGCCATTTTCCCGGTTTCTCCGGCCGGGAAACCCTCCCTTTCCAGCGAAATGCCCAAAATTGGGTCTGATTTTTCCACATTCCGGCAATTGAACTTTTGGACGGTTTGCAGTACACTTTGTGTAAGAGAGTTGGTTATTTTTGTGTCAAACATCCACAAACCAGAGAGTTTTGATTGAATCGGAGGTATTTCCTATGGCTCGTTTTACTCTTCCCCGCGATCTGTACCACGGCAAGGGTGCTCTGGAAGCCCTGAAGTCCTTTACCGGCAAAAAGGCCATGATCTGTGTCGGCGGCGGCTCCATGAAGCGGTTCGGCTTCCTTGACCGCGCTGTTGGCTACCTGAAGGAAGCCGGCATGGAAGTGGAGCTGTTTGAGGGCATCGAGCCCGATCCCTCTGTTGAGACCGTCATGCGCGGCGCAGAGGCCATGCTGAAGTTTGAGCCCGACTGGATCATTGCCATGGGCGGCGGCTCCCCCATTGATGCTGCAAAGGCCATGTGGATCAAGTACGAGTACCCTGAGATCACCTTTGAGGAGATGTGCAAGGTGTTCGGCATTCCGCCGCTCCGCCGCAAGGCCCACTTCTGCGCCATCTCTTCCACCTCCGGCACCGCCACTGAGGTGACCGCCTTCTCCATCATCACCGATTATCAGAAGGGCATCAAGTACCCCATCGCTGACTTTGAGATCACCCCCGATGTCGCCATCGTCGATCCCGATCTGGCCGAGACCATGCCCAAGAAGCTGGTTGCCCACACCGGTATGGATGCAATGACCCACGCCATCGAGGCTTATGTTTCCACCGCCCACTGCGACTACACCGACCCGCTGGCCATCTTCGCCATCCGGATGATCCAGGGCGATCTGGTGGACAGCTATAATGGCGATATGTCCAAGCGCGATTCCATGCACAACGCACAGTGCCTGGCCGGTATGGCATTCTCCAATGCGCTGCTGGGCATCGTCCACTCCATGGCACACAAGACCGGCGCTGCCTTTGCCGACTACGGCGCACACATCATCCATGGTGCTGCCAACGCCATGTATCTGCCCAAGGTCATTGCCTTCAACGCCAAGGACCCCGAGGCCAAGAAGCGCTATGGTGTCATCGCTGACGAGATGAAGCTGGGCGGTTCCAACGACGACGAGAAGGTCAAGCTGCTCATCGAGTACCTGCGCGGCATGAACGATGCACTGAACATCCCCCACTGCATCAAGAACTACGGCCCCGATTCCTACCCCACCGAGCAGGGCTTTGTTCCCGAGGAAGTGTTCCTGGAGCGTCTGCCCGAGATCGCAAAGAACGCCATCGGCGATGCCTGCACCGGCTCCAATCCCCGCCAGCCCAGCCAGGAGGAGATGGAGAAGCTGCTCAAGTGCTGCTACTACGATACCGACGTTGATTTCTGATCCCGATCTTTTCTGAGATTCCTCTTTCCCATAAACGCAGAGCCGCAGACCCTCACCGGGCCTGCGGCTCTCGCGTTTATGGCGTTCCGTCTGCTCTGGGAGCAAAAAAACACCCCAAAGCCAAATGGCTTCGAGGTGTCCTGAGCTGGAGCTGCTATCCAGATTCGAACTGGAGACCTCATCCTTACCAAGGATGCGCTCTACCAACTGAGCTATAGCAGCACAATCACAGCTCAATTAGTTTATCATAAAACGCACCGCTTGGCAAGAGGTTTTTGCAAAAAAGTTCGATTTTTCTCAAAAAGAGGTCGTCACGCAGCGTGACGACCTCTTTTGGGTTTTCTTTCTTACTCGATCAGACCATTCAGCAGCGCCAGGCACTTGCGGCTGTGCAGCTTGCGGATGGCCTTGGCCTCGATCTGGCGGACACGTTCACGGGTAACGCCGAAATCGCGGCCGACCTCTTCCAGCGTGCGGGGGCGGCCATCGTCCAGACCAAAGCGCAGACGGATGACCTTCTCCTCACGGGGGGTCAGGCTCTTGAGGGCCTGGTTGATCTGCTGGGCCACCATGGCGCGGTCGGCTGCCTTGCCGGGAGCCTCAGCGTTTTCGTCGGCGACGAAATCGCCCAGCGAGGAATCTTCCTCCTCACCGACGGGGCTTTCCAGGCTGGCCGGCTCCTGCGCCATGCGCTGGATCTCACGGACGCGCTCGACGCTCATATCCATGGCCTTTGCCAGCTCTTCCGGGGTGGGTTCGTGGCCGTTCTGGTAGACCAGCTGGTTGGTGGCCTGCCGCATCCGGTTGATGGTCTCGACCATGTGCACCGGGATGCGGATGGTGCGGGCCTGGTCTGCGATGGCGCGGGTGATGGCCTGACGGATCCACCAGGTGGCGTAGGTGGAGAAGCGGAAGCCGCGGTCGCAGTCGAACTTTTCAGCGGCCTTGATGAGGCCGATGTTGCCCTCCTGGATCAGGTCGAGGAAGGCCAGATTGTGGCCCACGTGCTTCTTGGCGATGGAAACGACCAGACGCAGGTTGGCTTCGCTCAGGCTGCGGCGGGCGTTCAGGCCGTCGCGGCGGGTCTTCAGCAGCTCCTGACGGCGCTCCTCGGTCAGAGGGCCGTTCTCGATCTCTTCCTCAGCCTTCTCTTCCGCTGCCTTTTCCTCGGCATCCTCGGTGGACTTCTCGCCGCCCTCGTCGTCCAGATCCTCGTTGTAGCTGCGGCTGTTCTCGTCCTCTTCGAACGAGAAGCGGGCGCTGTTCTTCTTGATGTACTCCGGCGCACCGTACTTGATGCGGTCTGCCTGAAGGATGTGTGCTGCTTCGGCACCGGCATGGATACGGCGGCTCAGCTCCACTTCCTGCTCTGCGCTCAGCAGCGGGATCTGACCGATCTGCTTGAGGTAGTTCTTCACGGGGTCGTCCAGCAGCTCATCCATCGCTGCCTTCAGGTCGGCCGGGTTCTCCTCGGCCTCCTCTTCCTCGTCAACGCCCAGGCCCAGCTCATCGCTGTTGGCCTCGGCGTTCTCCACCTCGGCAAGGATGCTGTCCACGTCCAGGCTGGCACCCTCTTCCGCCTCGTTGTCCAGAACTTTGATGCCGCGCTCCTCCAGCAGGGTGTAGAGGGTCTCCACATCCATCCGGCACTGCGAGGCCAGCGCTTTGGCCTCCTGTGCGCTCAGGGTGCCTTCGCCTTTCGTCAACAGTTCCTTCAAAGTCATGCCCATTTCGCTCTCTCCTTTTCACGCCGGACGTGGTTCCGCCCGGAAGTGACGTTGTATCATAGTTTTGTCCGCTGTCGGGCCGGTCAAATCACCAGGCCGCCGTTCACGCCGAACACCTGGCCGGTGATGTACCCGGCATCCTCTCCGGCGAGGAACACCAGCAGCTTTGCCACCTCATCCGCACTGCCCAGACGGCCCACCGGGGTCTCCTCAGCCAGCGCCGCCTTGTCCTCGGCGGTAAAGGCAGCCATCATATCGGTGTCGATGACACCCGGAGCCACACAGTTGACGGTGATGCCGCTGGGGCCCTCCTCTTTGGCGAGGGCCTTGGTCAGGCCGATGAGGCCCGCTTTGGCAGCGGAATAATGGACCTCGCAGCTGCCGCCGGTCTGGCCCCACATGCTGCTGACCGTCAGGATACGGCCCGCCTTGCGGCGGATCATCCCCGGCAGTGCCAGCTGGCACAGGTGGAACGCACCGGTCAGGTTCACGTCCAGCATATGCTGCCATTCGTCGGGGGTGATGTCGGTGAACAGCTTCTGCTGGGCGATGCCCGCATTGCTCACCAGCACATCCACCCGGCCCAGCGCCTGCTCCGCCGCATGGAACGCGACCTCGCAGCTGGCGCGGGATGCCACATCGCACTGGATGGCGATGCAGCCGGGCAGCTCCTGTTCCAGAGCCGCCGCCGCGTCGGCGTTGGTGTGGTAGAACACCGCCACACGGTCGCCCGCCGCGTAAAACGCCCGCGCTGCCGCTGCGCCGATGCCACGGTCGCCGCCAGAGATCAGCACACACCGCCCGTTGGCAGGCCGGGGCGGTGCCTCCGGCTGCGGTTCGGGTGCTTCCGGCTGCGGCATGTCCGGCGCTGCCGCTTCTGCGGCTGGCTCCGGCCTGCGGTCCGGCAGCACGATGGTCGGTTCCTCATCGGCTGCGGGTTCCCGCGTTTCAGCCGGGGCTTCCGGTCCGGCCTCTTCCGCTGCCTTGGGCAGCTCCACCGGTGCGGCGTCCTCGTCCTGCAGATTGAATGTCAGCTCAAATTCGTCATCGTACAAGAGTCAGCCCTCCTGTCGCTTGTTCTCTGCCCATACAAAAATCCGCACAGGCAGGAGGAACTGCCGTTCCACGCTCCCCAGAACAGCGCTCTGCTCACTTCTTCCGGTCAAGTCCGGTCCTGCGGCGTGCCTGGGAACGATTGTGTGTGGTTTCGACAAGTTTCCATTGAATAATATAGCACAATTTCTCGAAAAAAGAAAGTGGGAACCGCAGACTTTTTCACGCAGTTCCCACTTTTTTCAATTTTCACTTCGTCACGGGCGGTCTCCAGCGGGGTTTGCCGGCCCGCTCCTCCCGCAGCCGGAGAAAAAACGCCTGCAACAGCGCCTGTGCTTCCTCGGCCCGCAGCCCGTTTTCCACCGCCGGGTGGTGATTGAACGGCAGGGCGAACAGGTCGGTCACCGACCCGCAGCAGCCCGCTTTCGTGTCTGCCGCCCCGTAGACCACCCGCCGGATTCGGCTGTTGAGGATGGCCCCGCTGCACATGGGGCAGGGTTCCAGCGTCACGAACAGCTCACACTGCCACAGCCGCCAGCCGCCCAGCTTTTTACAGGCTGCGTCGATGGCCAGCAGCTCGGCATGGTGGAGAGCATTTTTCTCGGTCTCCCGCGTATTGTGGGCCGATGCGATGATCTCGCCGTCCTTCGCGATGACGGCCCCCACCGGTACTTCGCCCAGCGCAGCGGCCTGCTCGGCTTCGGCCAGCGCAGCGCCCATCAATTCATAATCGGTCATGGTGTTCCCCTTTCTGCCAGGCAGCGGGCCAGCACGGCCCCATTGTTCAGGATATGCAGCAGGATGCCGGGCAGAAGGCTTCCCGACCGGTCTGCCGCCCAGCCGAAGAGCAGCCCCATCCCAAGCGCGTACGCTTTGGCCTGCAGACTGCCGTGCAGCGCAGCAAACAGTACCGCCTGCCCCAGGATGGCCGCATTCCGTCCCAGCGGACGCAGCAGCCGCAGCGCGGCCCCGCGAAAGACCAGTTCCTCCGCCACCGGCAGCACCAGACAGCTGCGCAGGAGGCCTGCCGCCCCCGCCGGGGCCGCAGCCGACGACGGAAACAGCAGTTCAGACCCCGCTGCCAGCGCAGCCCAGAGCAGTGCCGCCAGACCGAACATTTTCCAGAACGCGGCCGTTTCCTGTTTTTCTTTCACGCACAGCCCTCCCATCGGCGGACATTGTACCACATCCGCCCCCATTTGCGCAAGCCACGGAGCTGTTTTGCGAAAATGCGAAGAAATTTTTGCTCAAACAATTGACTTTTTCCCTCTGTATCTGGTATAATTCCCACGACTTTTCTGATGAATTGGTCGTTTTACGGCCACGACCCTCGGAGGTATTGTATTTATGATCCGTATTCTCACCGATTCTGCGTCCGACATCCTGCCCGCCGAAGCCGAGCAGCTGGGCGTGACCGTCATCCCCCTGAACGTCACGCTGGAGGACGGCACCGTCCTGCGGGATGGCGTGGACATGACCCCCTCCGCCTACTATGAGATCCTGGCCGGGTGCCGCAAGCTGCCCACCACCAGCCAGCCCAGCCCGGAACTGTTCGAGAACTTCTTCCTCGAAGCCGCTGCCGCCGGGGACGAGGTCATCGGCATCTTCCTGTCCCACGCACTGTCCGGCACCTACCAGTGCGCCAAGCTGGCCGCTGACATGGCCAATGTGGACAACGTCCTCTTTGTGGACAGCGGACACGTCTGCCTGAGCGAAGCCCTGCTCGTCCGCCTGGCCGTCCAGCTGCGGGATTCCGGCAAAACGGCCGGTCAGATCGCCGCCATTCTGGAACACGCCAAGGAGCACCTGCACCTTGTGGCCGCCATCGACGACCTGAAGTACCTGCGCAAGGGCGGCCGCCTGCCCGCTGCCGTAGCCGTCGCAGGCGGGATGCTGGGCATCAAGCCCCTTATCACCATCCAGGACGGTAAGGTCGCTATGGCAGGCAAGGCCCGCGGCCTGCCCGGCGCCTACGTGGCCCTGTTCAAGAAGGTCGAGGAGATGGGCGGCATCAATCCCGCCTTCCCGGCGCTGGCCGGTTACACCGTCTCCCCCCGTGAGGTGACGCCCATCCAGACCTACCTGCGCGACAACCTGCAGCAGGAAGACCTGCTGGTCCGCCAGATCGGCTGTGTCATCGGCACCCACGCCGGCCCCGGTGCTTTCGGCATCGCCTTCTTCGACAAGACCCTGACGCTGGATCTGTAACCCTCAGACGCAAAAACGAGGAACTGTTTTGTGCAGTTCCTCGTTTTTTTGTTTACAGCACCGCGTCCGAAACGAGCTTGCCCAGCAGGAGCACCAGCACCACGAGCATCATGGGGCGGATGAACTTGGCACCGTTCTTCAGGGCAAAATGCGACCCCAGCAGGTTGCCCACGATGCCGCTGACGGCGCAGGGGATGCCCACCGAGAAGATCACCAGCCCGTTCATCAGGTAGGTGACCAGGCTGGCGTAGTTGCTGGCAAGGTTGAGTACCTTGGCGTTTCCGCCTGCCGTGCGCAGGTCAAAACCCATCAGGGTGGTAAAGGCGATGATGGCAAAGGTCCCGGTGCCGGGGCCGAAGATGCCATCGTACAGGCCGATGCCCAGACCGATGGCCAGAGCCAGCACGGCCTTTTTGGCCGTCAGGGTGCCGTCGTCGCGGTTCTCGTCCGGCAGGTTCCGCCGCCACAGGATGAGCACGGCCGCGATGGGCAGGATGACGAGCATCATGGCCCGCAATGCCTCATCGCTGAGCAGCAGCACGATGTGGGAGCCAAAGGCACTGCCCACAAAGCTGCCCGCTGCCGCCAGCAGGCCCACTTTGATGTTCATGGCACCCTTTTGGAAAAACTGCGCCGTGGCAAAGGTAGTGCCGCAGGCGGCGCTGAATTTGTTGGTGCCGTAGGTGTAGTGGGCCGGGAGCCCCGCAAACAGGTAGGCAGGCAGGCTGATGAGTCCGCCGCCGCCTGCTGCCGAGTCCACAAAGCCCGCAAAGCCGGTCATGCACATCAGGAAGACCAGCATCAGCGGAGAGATCGTTATACTTTCTGTCATGTTTCCCTCTATTTTTCACGTCGTTGTATATTTTTTCGGTTTTTCACGGTCGGTTCCTCCGGGAGGAGCCGACGGGGCACCGCGAACGGGTCAGTCCAGATACAGTCTGCCCTCGCAGGCCAGGATCTGGTCCAGGATCATCCGGGAGACGCGGGCACCGTAGACCATGGAGGGGTGGTCGTTGTACTCGATGATATCATGGAAATCTTTGTTCATCAGCACGATGACATACTCGCCGTAAGGGGTGTGGACGATGCCGCCGTCGTTGCGGCAGGCGTTCATGCTGCCGCTCTTGCTGGCCACCCAGATGCGTTCCGGTTCGCCGGTCTCCTCGCAGTCCAGATAGAACTGCGGGAAATCGTGGGTCAGCATGGTATTGTAGTGCTGCTGGCGGAAGATGGCCAGCATCTCCGCGCTGGCCTCTTTGCTGACGAGGGTGCCCTTTGCCACCTGCGCGAACAGCGCTGCGTAATCGCGGGGGGTGGTGGTGCCAAGGTCGCGGTAGCGGTCAAAGTGGAGCGGATTGTGCAGCACCGTGTGAGCAAAGCCCAGCTCCCGGATGCAGGCGTTGATCGTATCCAGCCCCAGATAGTCGATGATCATATTGGTGGCGATGTTGTCCGAGCAGATGATCATCATGGTGGCAGTGTCCTTCACCTTGAGCGCCGCACCCACACCCAGTGCCCGCAGCATACCAGAGCCGTCCACAAACTGGCTCTCCTCGTAGGTGATGCGCTCGTCCAGGCTGGCCTTGCCCCGGCTGACCTGCAGATACAGTGCCGCCAGGATGAATGCCTTGATGGTCGAGGCCGTCTCGAACGCTTCATCGGCCCCGATCTCGACCGTGCGGCCCTGCAGGTCGTCCACAAAAACGCTCATCTTGCCCTGATAGGAGTACAGCTCGGCCGCGATCCGCTTTTCCAGCGTCATATTTTTATCCATTTCGGAATCTTTCCCTTTCTATTTACAGATTTTCCTCGAAGAAGCGCTGGGCGTTGCGGAAGAAGATCTGCTCCACCTCGTCCTCGGTGAAGCCTTCCTTCCGCAGCGCGTCGGCCAGCAGCGGAAGTTTGGAGCAGTCGCCCATTTCCAGCTTGCCGCCGATGCCGTCAAAGTCGCTGCCCAGGCCGATGATCTCAATGCCGCCCACCTGCTTGAAATGGGCTGCGTGCCGGGCCATCAGGGCCGTGGTGCTGCGGCAGAGTTCCGGGCGCGGCTGGTCATCCAGGAAGCCGGAGCAGTAGTTCAGGCCCACGAGACCGCCCTTTTCGGCCATGACGCGGATCATCTCGTCGGTCAGGTTGCGGCAGTGGGGTGCCAGAGCGCGGCAGTTGGAGTGGCTGGCCGCAAAGGGGCGGGTGCTGTGCTCCGCGATATCCCAGAACCCCCGGTCGGACAGGTGGCTCACGTCCACGATCATGTGCAGGCGCTCCATCTCGGCCAGAAATTCAAACCCGCGCTCCTTCAGACCGGTCTCGGTGTTGGGCTTGCAGGGCCAGATATCCCCGCCCCCGCCAGGCACCACATTGGGGCTGGCCAGCTCGTTTTCGTGGTTCCAGGTCAGGGTCATCATGCGGGCACCCAGCTCATACATCTGCCGCAGCACACCCAGGCTGCCCTTGCAGCAACCGCCCTCCTCGATGGTCAGCATTCCGCTGATCTTTCCGGCCTGCGCGTTGCGGCGGATGTCCTCCGGGCGATAGACCGGCGCGATCTGGTCGGAATACTTCGCCATGATCCGTTTGAACACATCCACCTCTTCCAGCGCCGTCACCAGCGGGTCTGCGCCGGGGGTCGGGTCGCTCAGGTTCACAAAGGCGGCAAAGCATTGCAGCATGTAGTCGCCCTTGTGCAGCTTTTCCAGATCAATGTGCAGATCATTGGCTGCAAAGCTCTTGGCTTCGCCCCGCCGCTCGGCATAGCGCAGTTCGCTCAGGGTATCACAATGGAGATCAAAGACTTTCATAACATGTCGTCCTTTCTGCTATCGTTCACCTCTCCGTCATTGTTTCGCAATGCCGCCTCTCCTTGTAGGAGAGGCCTTGGCAGTCCGTGCAGCGTTCCCGGCTTTGCCCAAAGCGCCCCCTTCGGGGGAGCTGACAGGCGGAGCGAGACGGAGCGGGTTCAAAACAAACTTCCCACCGCATACAGGCTCTTCACCAGATCTTCCCGGTAGAGCGGGTCGTCCGGGTCCAGGCTGTTGAGCACCACGCCGCCGCTCCCTGCGGCACCGGTGGAGTGGATGTACCGCCCCTCGCCCAGATAGAGCGCGATGTGGCCGGGGAAGTAGAGCGCATCGCCGCGCCGGACCTGTTCCTTCGGGATCTCGTGCATGGGCCAGCCCTCCACAAGTCGGGCGTCCCGGTAGATGAGGACGCCGCACTGCATGTAGGCGCTGCTCACGAGGCCGGAGCAGTCGATGCCCCGGCCCGACTTGCCGCCCCAGCGGTACTCTGTGCCCAGATACCGTTTGGCCTGCTCGACCAGCGCATTCCGGAACGCTTCCTCGCTGCCGCCGTACCAGCGGTCAAGGGCACGGGGCACAAGCTCTTCGGGCCTGCACCCCTCGGCCAGCGCCAGTGCTTCGTCGAAGCGGCGGCCTGCCTGCTGGGTGAACACCGCCGTCATCGGCCAGCGCACCGGCTCCAGCGCCACAGCCCGGACATAGCCGGTCCGTCCATCCACGAGCCGGACCAGCGCCCAGCCGTCGTGGGGGGCCTCTTCGGGCAGGCGGCGCAGCAGCGCCCCGCGCTCCAGCTCCAGCAGCCGGACGCCCTGCACCTTGGGCAGGGTCAGCACATCGGTCGCGCGGCCCGCCATCACCCATTCGGCGGCAAGGTAGCTCCGCAGTTCCGCTTCCCCGCAGAACTGCAGCTCCGATGCGAACACATAGCCGTGATAGCCGTAAAAGCTGACCACCTCGGCCATCTCCTCCGGCAGCGGTACGCCCTCTGCTGTCACGCCGCCGGGGGCCGTGCGCACCTGGCAGACCTGCCCATACAGGCCCTCGTCCCCGATGGTGGAGACGACTCCCGCGTCGCTTTCCTTCGTCGCTTCGGTCAGGTCGTAAATGGTCACGACCGGCCGTGCAAAAATCGCAAAGTTCATGGTTCCGGCACCTCCAACAATTCCAGCAGTTCTTCCGGCTTCATCGACAGGATCGCGCCGTCGGCGCTGCCTGTCACCGTCTCGGCCAGCGACTGCTTGGCCTGCTGCAATGCAACGATCTTTTCTTCAATGGTATCCTGTGCAATGAGCTTGTACACCTGCACCGGGTTCTGCTGGCCGATGCGATAGGCACGGTCGGTGGCCTGGTTCTGCGCTGCCACGTTCCACCACGGGTCGTAGTGGATGACGATGTCAGCGGCGGTCAGATTCAGGCCGGTGCCGCCCGCCCGCAGCGAGATGAGGAAAACGCTCACCTCGCCCCCGTTGAACCGCCGCACCAGTTCGGCGCGGACCGGCTTCGGGGTCGAGCCCTGCAGCGTGAAGTGGCTGATGCCTGCTTCATCCAGACGTTTGGCCAGCAGGTCCAGCATGGAGGTGAACTGGCTGAACAGCAGGATGCGGTGCCCGCCCTCCACGGCGGAGGTCACCAGCTCGGTGCAGGCGTCCAGCTTGGCGCTGCCGCCCTCCCAGTTGTCGGCGATGAGGTGCGGGTCGCAGCAGATCTCCCGCAGCCGCATCAGCACGGCAAACACGGCCATCTTATCTTCGGGTTTGGCCGCCTTGAGCTTTTCGCGGGCATCCAGCACCGCCGCCAGATAGAGCTTGCGCTGTTCTTCTTCCAGCTCAATGCGGTAGATGTTCTCGGTCTTGGGCGGCAGCTCCTTCAGCACCTCCGCCTTCATGCGGCGGAGGATGAACGGGCCGGTCAGCTGGTTCAGCCGCCGCACCGCCGTCGGGTCGTTCTCCTGCACGATGGGCTTTTCGAACCGGGTGCAGAAGCTCTTGTAGGGCGGCAGATAACCCGGCATCAGGAAGGAGAAGATGCTCCACAGCTCACCCAGCCGGTTTTCCACCGGCGTACCGGTCAGCGCAAAGCGCACCCGGCTGTTCACCCGGCACACGGCCTTGTATTTCTGGGTGGTATGGTTCTTGATGGCCTGCGCCTCATCCAGGATGCAGGCATAGAATTTCCGGTCTGCATACAGCGCCTCGTCGCGGCGGAGCAGGTCGTAGCTCGTCACCACAAGGTCTGCCCCCTCCCACTGTTCGGCCAGAGCCGCGCGGTGGGCCGCGCCGCCGTCCACAACGATGCAGCGCAGCTCCGGCGTGAACTTCTGGCACTCTTCGGCCCAGTTCAGCACCAGCGACGCCGGGCAGACGATGAGGCTGGGCAGGGCCTTCTCCCCCAGCTCCTTGATGGAGAGCAGGTAGCTCAGCACCTGCACCGTTTTGCCCAGACCCATATCATCGGCCAGGATGCCGCCCATGCCATATCCATCCAGCGTCCGCAGCCAGCGGTAGCCATCGCGCTGGTACTTTCGCAATACTTTTTGTAAGGAAGTAGGCGGAGTATACTCGCTGTCCTTTACCGCATGGAAGCTGCGGCTGATCCGCCGGAACGCATCGTCGCGGTTGAAGTGGATCCCACTCTGCCCCGACAGCGCCCGGTCCAGACTCGGTGCCCGGTAAAGAGGCAGTTCCGCGTGGTTCTTGCTCAGCTTGACCCCGGAGAGTTCCAGCGTCTCGTTCAGCTCGTCCAGCCCTTCGAACTCCTCGTCCAGCTTGAGCAGGCGGCCATCCCGCAGGCGGTGGTAGCGTTTTTTCTGGTGGAGCGACTTCAGCAGGGCTTTCAGCTCCCCCACCGGGAACGCACCGGTGTCCACTTCCAGGTCGAGGACGCTTCCATGCACCGATACCCCCACCGAGATCTTCGGCGGCGGGGCCTGCAGATTGCGGAACGCATCGGTCAGGTAGACTTCGCCCTCGTTCATCAGAACCGGGACGCCCTCGTCCAGAAAGCGGTAGACCGCTTCCTCCTCGAATGCGCTGTACTGCATCGGCCCCGCGCCCGGCTGCAAATACCGGCCCAGCAGGCGGGCAGCCCGGTCCTCAGCGCGGGCATCCCGCAGCAGGCCCTGCGGCGGCGGAGCAAAGGGCGTCACGCGATCCTCGCCGTACAAAAATTCCAGATGAGCGCTCACGGTCCCCATCTGCGGCGCATCCAGATAGAACTGCGTCACCGGCGCCAGCGGGATCTGGTTCAGCAGCAGCCGTTCCGGGTCTTCGATGATCACATAGCGGCCCAGTTCCGGCAGCACATAGCTGCAAAAAGCCGTGGCGTCCCCGCTCGTAAAGAACAGATTCCTTCCGCTCAGCCCCCGGAACGCAGGCAGCATCCGGGCGGTGGCTGCACGATCCAGCCGCCAGATGGTATCCTCGCTGTAAAGGTAATCAAAATCCAGCCCTTTGATCGAACCCAGCGACGGCCGCACGTTGATCTGCACACCGCCGCGCCGCCGTTCCACCTGGATCGTCAGGGAGGGGATGCCTTCTTTTAAGACATAGCCGCCCAGCTCGTGCCGGTCGGCATACAGGTTCACAAGGGCATCAAAGGCCTCTCCCGTCAGCGTGATGCCGCCGGCCGGGCCGGTCTCCGCGTAGCGGCTCGTGGTATAGCCCCGCGTTTCCAGCTGCTGCCGGTTGATGATCTCCCGCCGCAGCAGGTTCAGCAGCTGCCGGGCCTCCGGCGTAAAGGCATCCCACCGGTGCTGGAACGCCAGCGATTTTCCGTAGCTGACAACCTGGTTGTTTTCAATATGCGACAGCAGTTCCTCCAGGCTCTTGACCACATAGGACCGTCCGCCATCCGAGATGCGGAGCCGCAGCCAGGGTGTGCCGCCCTGCAGCACGGTCAGTTCCGGTTCCAGCTCCACAAAGCCGGTGCGCTGGGGCAGGATGTTGTCCTCCACTTCGGAGAGCTCCCCTTCCCGATAGGTGCGCAGCAGGGCGCGGGCCTCCGGGTCCGATTCCGGCTCATCGCCCCGCCATTTCCGCCCGAACAGCATTTGCAACCCGGAGGCATAGCTGTCCTTCCGGACCGGTTCCGACTCTTCGGGCAGGTTGGCCGTGCCCCGCACGACGCCGGGGATCGCGGTGAGGCCGATCTTAGAAGGACACGATTTCTGCATCTGCGCCGTTTCTTTTTGGTCATACAGCAGAAGCGCCCCGATATGTTTGCAGAACAGGCCGTTGCCATTGTCGTTATAGGGGCAGGTACAGCTCGCGCTGACAAAGCTGCCGTTCTGGCGCAGCCATGCCTCAGTCTCATACAGATTGTCTCCGCTGCCCTCCACTTCTGCGCTCAGATGCCGGACCCCATTCTCTTCGGTCTTGCATTCATACGATTCGATGCATTTCACATATTTTTTTGCCCGCGCAAAGATCGCGCTGCCCAGCAGATACTGGATCTCTTCCATATCCATCCCGGTTTCCCTCCCCCTGCGAGCTCTATTGGTTAAGCATACCGCACCGGTGGGCCAGATGCAAGGCTTTTGCATAAAAAAATCCGCCGCCTCTTGAAGAAGAGACAGCGGAAATCGCTCGGCATTCATTCTTTTTCCAGGAAATAGCACACCAGGTCAGTCGGGCCGCATTCGGCATGGCGCATCGCTTTGTGCTCCACACCCTCATAGACGAACCCCAGCTGTTTCAGCAGCGCACCGGACGCCGTATTATAAGCATAGTGTCCTCCAGTAAACAGCACGGTATCCGTCTGTTCAAAATAGGTCCGCACCACCGCGGCCAATGCTTCACGTGCGTATCCCTTCCGGCGGGCATCCGGTGCAACTTCAATGCCCAGGTCCCAGCCCGGAACAGCCCGTCCGGCGTCCATCATCGAAATCACTGCAACGACCCGCCCGGTCTTCTTTTCCACCACACTGTATCGGGTCTGCCCCGCAAATTTCTGCATCAAGCGGCCATATTCCTCATCCATTGCATCAAAGGCATGGTAGCCTCCGCAGTCCAGCGTGGTCTGCTCGTCCGAAAAAATTGCAAATACATCTTCGGCATCCTCTACCGCAAACTGCCGGAGCAGCAAGTGAGGTGTTTCAATAGGTAAAATGTCCATTTATTCCTCCCAATAGATCTTATAAATATGCGCAAACTGACTGGGGGCGCTCAGCAGAGCCGCGCCATCCGAAAGCACGGTCAGCGTATCGCCTGCCGAAAGCGCCTTGACGTCCACCTGCTCTTCGTCCCGCGTCCGCAGCTTTTCTGAGATGCCGTGGATCACATACTCTTTTCCCTCTGCATCCGAAGCCGTCAGCTGGTCGTTTGCCGCATCCAGTGCCGTGATGGTCACAGTGGTCTGTACGCTGTCCGAGGCCAGAATCGCTTCGATCTTCTGGTAAGCGGCCGTTCCACCTGGAAAAACATAGGCCTTTTTCCCGTTCACGAGGCAGATCTGGCGGTCGGGATAGAACGCCAGCCAGAGTTTCACCTCTTCCTCCGTTCCGAATTGCAGGATCACATCCTGAGTACCCGCATCAAATGTGTCCTGGTTGATGCAGGGCAGATAGACCAGGCTGTTCAGATAGTGTTCCAGCGCACCATACAGCTCGGTCAGACGGTCGGTCTGGAAATCGTTCAGCTCTGCATCCCCCAGGAACGCGTCCAGACGCAGTTCTGCCACTGCGAGCAGCTCACTATCCCGGATGGGCTTCGTGATCTTTTGATTCCGGTAAACGGCCAGCGAGCCGAACGCAGCCGCCAGAAACAGCACGACCCCGGCCGCAGCCAGAATCCGCTTTTTCTTTTTCGTCACCTTCGCGGCGGCAAGAAAGCCCACAAAACACACGGCAAAGGGCAGCAGACACATGACCCAATCCATTTCCGGCACCTCCCTTATAGTCGTTTCTTTCATTCTACCAGAGCGGGTCCCAAATTGCAAACAAAAAACGCCCTAAGATTTCTCTTAGAGCGTTTCGATCAAGTCAGCGACTACCTATTTTCACAAGCCGTTTCCAGCTAACTATCTTGGGCACGAGTGAG
>ERZ773114.2830-NODE-2830-length-15376-cov-9.748385_pt1 | contig 15376 bp, 15 predicted proteins | sample MGYA00580564_ERZ773114 | MGnify/ENA primary metagenome ERZ773114 (study PRJEB29015, sample SAMEA2737836) | human gut metagenome | biome: human gut; feature: human-associated habitat; material: faeces | place: China | collected 2012 ... | reverse complement strand
CTGTGTTATTTATATTTTACCATAGTTGACTGCGTTTTTACAGACTTTTTTTCGGTGGGTCCGGTACAACCTTGTAATTATTCAGGCTTACGCCGTCCATGTCGGCTTTGGTAGGTATCATAGCTTTGCTTGTTGCTAAACCACGAACGAAATCAACTGACAAGCCAATATCATTTCTTCTGTCACTTTGCATAAGGTACGCACCTATTTTCTTTGTAGGTGTTTTTCTACGCAGATTTTCAATATACGCATCACAGGTCAGCTTCAAATCCTCCAACCCACGCTCATAGCACCGCTGATTAGCGAGCATAGAGTTATAAATATTCACATATTTCTGCTGAACGGAGAGAGGGGGGAGAGGAATGATTATCTCACTCATATCATTAAAATTAAACTCAGGACGCTGACTTCCGAAGTTTCTGAATCTAACTTCTCGATAGAACTCGTTTCGTCTAAAATACATATACAAAAACATCGGGTCAATCCGTTTTATTCCTTCTTCGTTTAAATAAAAAACAATATAAAGATGAGATACAATGCATAGTCCCTCTGTCCTATATGCAATAGAACCTAAATCAAGTCTTGAAGGATTATATACAAAAGCTCCGTTGTTTACAATTTTATATGGCTTTAAATTGACTCCCTTGGGATCCCCTTTAGGTGATGTGAAGATACCTTCATTATTAACACCAACTATTAATTCAGTCCCATATTTTTCATCTTTATTGTTTATAGCTGAACGCTTAATGCATTTTCCAAGCCTTATGTACTCAAATTTCATATCCTATACCTTTAAACGCATCTTTTAACATACTAATGCTTTTTTCTTCCAATGAAATAATAGACTTCATTTCATTTTGAATCCTTAACATTTCTGATTCATAATCTATTTCTAAATCATGGTCAATAAACTCAATGTATTTACTCGGCGCAAGAGAGTAACCCATTGATTCTATTGTTGTAACGTTAGCCTTTTTCTCATCTTCGGATAAATCAGCATTTTTCAGTTTAACTGAGCGACAATATTCAGGAATATCTGAATATAAACTGGTATCAACCGACTGCCAGTTGGAATATGTTTCCTTTACTTTAGATATTTGAGAATCAGTTAAAACAGTCTTTTTCTTCTTTTTACCTTTGTCAACGACTATTTCTTCAACATTTTCATCCCATTGTCGCAAGTCCATAAACAGCACTTCATGTGTGCGGTCACGAAGCTGCCTGCCGTTTACTGTGCCTGCTTTCTTATTCATATTCACGATCCACAGCGTTACGGAAATATCCGTAGTGTAGAACATATCACGAGGCAGAACAATGATTGCTTCAACACGGTCACGCTCCAATATCTCCCTGCGAAGCGTACCCTCGGCATCACCGATATTCAGCGCACCATTCGCAAGCAGAAAACCTGCAACACCGTGGTTGACATCGAGCTTTGAAAGCATATGCAGTATCCACGCATAGTTAGCATTAGCCACAGGCGGCATAACAGAATAACCCGCTCTCATAAAGCGAGGATCGTCCGTCAGAGCATCTTCGGCTCTCCAGCCTTTGAGGTTAAAGGGAGGGTTCGCCATTATGTAGTCAACGGTCTTGTCCTTGTGCAGGTCATTAGTAAAAGTAGAAGCGTTCGTATCACCGAGGTTATGGGCAATTCCACGAATAGCGAGGTTCATCTTACAGAGTCGCCAAGTGTCAGGATTGCTCTCCTGACCGATGATAGATACTTTCTGCCTGTTGCCGTTATGACGGTCAACGAATTTCAGCGACTGCACGAACATACCGCCCGAACCACAGCAGGGGTCTATTGCCGTACCGAAAGTGATACAATTTAACGCATACACGAAAATGCACCCAAGCGGTTGCATTTGTAGATTACTGGGTGCATTTGAGCGAATGATGCACCGATAAACTGTGAAATTTGTTATAAGTATATTATAAACAATTTCGCACATTTTTTCAAGATGTTTTTCTTAAAAAATACGGCAGCACCGTTGTTCAGGTGCCAAGCAAAAAATCAACCCAGTCAAAGCATATTCCGCTTTTCATCACATCGCACGAAAGATTCCTCTCCAAAGAGAAAAAATTATTTAATCTTCAGAAATATATCTCAAAAGCTTGACAAATTTATCTGATAGGTGTATACTGCTGGATAGTTTACATTGTGAACTATATTTTCTGGTAAAAAGGAGGCATGAGGTATGAAAGACATGAGCTGGATAGAAATGATGAAAAAAGCACAGGAAATTCGGCTTTTTACGAGTCTTCAAATAAAGCGTGCCCAAAAAGGCGGCATTACATCTGCGCAGGAACTGGATCTTCTCTCCCGTATTGTATTATCAGACGCAGAACTGACACCCCTTGAATTAACGGTACTGACAGGCTTAAGCAAATCTGCAGTGAGCCGGTTAATCGAACATCTTGAACGTAAAGAACTTTTACAAAAGAAATATAATTCAAATGATAAACGAAGTTATACGCTCCTTTGTACTGCCAAAGGAACAATGGAGCTGGAAAAGACATACCAGTATTGTCTGGAGCCTATTTATCGGCTTCGAAAAATCCTCGGAGACGAAAAATTCGAAGCCTTAATAAAATACATTAAAGAAGCTAATGATCTAATGATGAAAAATGGGAGGTAACTTATGAATTTTTATCAGGAACTTCAACTCAACCAGGCAGGTTCAAAATCGTATATTGCAAGTTTTAAGAATCCAAAAGATAAATGTAAGCATATTGCTGTTTATCTATTCAAAATTGCACTGGTTGTTGCTTTTTGTGTTTCCTTTGTCACATTATTTTCTGTACTTTTTGGCAATGAAAACAGCATTGCCGGTGTAGTTGTACTGCTTTGCGTGTTATCATTTCGATATTCCGACCTTGGAATCCAGAATTCTCAGGGCACACTTGGAATTCTTTTCATCTATGGTATTCTTGCATTTGGTCCGAAGCTGTCTAATCTCGCTCCCACCGGACTGTCATTCTGCATCAATCTCATCTGCATTTTCGCTCTGGCACTGATAGGATGTCATAACATTACGATGTTCAACCATTCTACTTTTGTGCTTTCCTATCTTCTCCTGTTTGGTTATGATGTAAGCGGAAAAGCATACCAGATGCGTTTGATCAGTCTTTTGATCGGAGCTGTTTTGACCGCCTCTATTCTATATTTTAAGCATCGCAAGGTGGAATATAAACGCAGCTTCATGGACTTATTTAAAGAGATTCATCTTTCTTCTTCCCGTACCAGATGGCAAATCTGTCTTTCTGTGAGCATTTCCAGTGCAATGTTAATCGCTGCACTTCTCAATGTTCCGAGAGTATACTGGATTGGTATTGCCGCAATGTCCGTTCTGATACCATTTCGTAAAGATGTCGAATATCGCACAAAGCATCGTGTTTTAGGCAATATATTAGGCAGTGCAATCTTTTTTATTTCATATTTGATTTTGCCGGAAGAAATTCGTCCTTGCCTTGGAATTATTGGAGGAATCGGAACCGGATTCTCTGCCAGCTATGTATGGCAATCTGCATTTAATGCATTCAGCGCAATTACAGTGGCTGTACCAACTTTTGGTCTTGCTTATGCAGTTTTACTTCGTATTTTTACAAATGTATTTGGCTCAATTTATATGTGGCTGTTTAATCGGGTATTTGACCCATTTCTTCTTTTTATCAATCAGATATTTGAAAGACCAAAACGCATAACCACTACCTCTTAAGGAGTCAAACAAAAAGGGTCTGCTACAGTACGCACATACTGCAGTAGACCCTTTATTTCATCATTCTCTTAAATCACACTTCCATCTCTGAAAGTAACCGTTTTTTCTCCGTTCTCATAAACCGTGATGTAATCAACCAATGAACCCCAAAGGTCGCTATCGAATTCAGTCACCTGTCCGTTTAAGGATTCCAGCGTTTCCTGAAAGTGGCGGAGATTCTGTCCTCGTGTTTCTATTTCTTCAATCCGCATGGCCAATTCGTCATGCTTTTTCTTTGCCGCCTCAAATCGTGCGGAAAGGACATCATTTTTCTGCCGGTACTCCTCCTGGTCGAGTGCGATACGAGCATTCTCCAGCATTGCCGCCTGAACCATATCCGCAACAAGGGACATTTCCCCGGCATATTTTTCTTTTTCGGCTTCCAGTTCTGATGTATTGGTCAGCTTATCACAAATCAGCTTTACGTTTTCTATCAGTTCATCCCGATTGGCAAGCAGCTTATTCAGGCTTTTCAGAAACACAGCCTTTACTTCCTCTTCCATGATGTGCGGTGTAGTACAGCGCTCATCGTTATATTTGTTGTTGCAGCGGTAGATAACTTTACGGTACTGGTCGGTGGAGTGCCAGACCTTAGCCCCATACCACCCTCCGCATTCACCGCACTTAATTTTACTTGAAAAGATACTGACACCGCTATAGCGTGATGTTCCTGTCTTTCTGCGTTCCATTTCCTGCTGAACCATATCAAATACTGCAGGATCGATAATGGCTTCATGGTCATCTTCGATATAGTACATCGGTATTTCACCACAGTTTTTCTTTGTCTTTTTGGTCAGAAAGTCCACAGTAAATTCTTTCTGAAGGAGTGCGTCACCTTTGTACTTTTCATTTGTCAGAATACGGCGGATTGTAGTTGCATTCCACTTATCTTTTCCGCCGGGCGTTTTAATGCCTTTCTCTGTTAAATGAATAGCAATCGTATGCGGTGTCATGCCTTCAAGAAACAGACGGTATATCAGCTTTACAATTTCGGCCTGTTCCGGGTTCACAACCATTTTTCCATCAGGGCCTTTGTCATATCCGAGAAACCGGCTGTAGGCAACACTAACCTTACCATCGGCAAAACGCTTTCTGTGTCCCCAGGTTACATTCTCTGAAATAGAACGTGCTTCTTCCTGGCTTATACTCGACATAATGGTAAGAAGCAGTTCTCCTTTGCCGTCGAACGTCCAGATATTCTCTTTTTCAAAATAACACTCCACGTTATTTTCTTTCAGAAGACGAATGGTTGTCAGGCTGTCAACAGTATTTCTTGCAAAACGGCTCACACTTTTTGTTATGATAAGGTCAATTTTTCCTGCCATTGCGTCCGATATCATTCGCTGAAAGCCCTCTCTGCGTTTGGTGGAACAACCGCTGATACCCTCATCAGTGTACACCCCAACAAACTCCCAGTCCTCACGTCCTTTTATGTATTCAGTGTAATAGCTTATCTGAGCAGCGTATGAAGTTAACTGTTCTTCGCTGTCGGTTGACACACGAGCATAGGCAGCAACCTTACGCTTGACAGGTGCATCAATCGGTGCTGATGTGTATCGGCTGATTGATGCAGGTATTTTCGTTATTTTTGGCATTTTTTCCTCCTTGGTATTGGCCAATGATCCGTTACAGAATGACCATCTCGAAAATAGAACTCCAGTCTGTCTTCTTCCACATCGATATGGTCAATTCTCTGTTCAAACTCCTCTTCATTAAATGCATCGATGCTGAGAACCTGTGCTGCCATAGTACGCAGTAAATCATCACGAAGACTTACGGAATTACATCCTTTATGTTCCGAACATCTCCAGTGACTAACTTTGTCGCCATTTGCAGAGGTGCGTGTGCCTTTCCGGAAATTACATCCGCACCTTACGCATTTAATCACTTTTGAGAAACAAGTCATATCCGCCCGATTCGGTCTTTTTCCATTTTTGCGTTTCAAGGAAGTGGCAGCCCTTCGTTCTTCCGTCCAGCAGTCCTGATGGCCTGTGTTTTTACACGCTTCCGTTACAACTGTTCCGTCTTTCAGATGAAACTCTAATGTTTCACGCTTCGGAACATAAATAACATCCACACGTTCAAGAAAAACAGCCTCATCAAATTCCTGCAATCCAAGTACTTTTGCACAGGTTTCCTGTAAGTGCTTATGATTGATACTGCCGCCGACAGTACAGCGACCGCCTTTTATCTTTCTGCTTCCACAAAGCCAGTATTCTGCATAACCTCGGTCTGTTCTGACTTCATGCATATAGCTTTTATGGCAGAAAGGACACTTGATTTTTCCTGTAAAGCAGCAGGTATTCAGTGATTTGTTTGCCAGAGGGCCTAACTTTTTCCTTCTTTCCATTTCCTCCTGCACCCACCTGAAAGTCTCCATATCTATAATGGCTTCATGCGTATTTTCCACATAGTATTTTGGCAGTTCGCCGTTATTCTTCTTTCGGCGTTTGGTAATCGGGTCGGTAATGTATTCCTTTTGCAGAAGCATATTGCCTGTATACGTGATATTGGTCAGAATAACCTTTATATTGGAATCTATCCAGCGATATCCTCTCTTTGTTGTGATACCTTCGGCATTCAGTTCCCGTTCCGTTTCCAGCCTTGATTTTCCGTCAAGGAAGTTTCGGAATATTCTCTTTACAATTTCTGCTTCTTCCGGGACAACGACCAGTTTGTCATCAACCCATTCATAGCCGAGTATTGGATTTCGATTGCATGGATCACCTTTTTCAAAGCGTTTCCGAATGCCCCACTTTACATTTTCAGAAAGACTACGGCTTTCTTCCTGTGCAAAGCTGGCGAGAATGGTCAGCATCAGTTCGCCATCACCCGACAAGGAATTGATGTTCTCTTTTTCAAATCGTACTTCAACACCGATATCTTTCAGATGCCGTATCGTTTCCAGAAGATCCACTGTGTTTCTGGCAAATCGTGATATACTCTTGCAAAGGATAATATCAATGAGTCCTTTTTCACAGTCAGAAATCATTCTCTGAAACTCCTGCCGTTTCTTGGTCTCTGTTCCTGATATAAAATTATCAGCATAAACACCTGCGTACTCCCATTCGGGATTCTTTTGTATCAGTTCGCTATAGTAGCTTATTTGTGCTGACATTGAATGCATAAGGCGTTCACACTCCATTGATACACGAGCATAAGCAGCCACTCGCTTTCGCCTTGGCAATACGGGCTCCGTAGGTTCTATTTTGATGATTTTACGCATAACAGCCCTCCTTTCACTACACATATTACCGCTGTTCAGGCTCTAAGTCAACGAATAATGTGCCGATTTTCGGCTCGTATTTCTCCCTGAACATTGTATCAATCTGACGATATTCATCCTCCGAAATCAAATTTGCATGAAACATCTTCTTTACAATGCTCATCGTCACCTGGTACATGGCTTCCTTCTGAATATCCATCTTTTTCACCTCCAAATCGTGCAAGAATATAGCATCTGTGGCAGCAGTATTTTCTGTGATTATTGCCGTATGCCTGAAAAGGCTTACCACAATTTGAGCAGATAAAATCGTACATGGCTTTCCTGTTAACATCTTTTATATGAGCATTCCACCATTTCATTCTGCATTTATCCGAACAGAACTTTTTCTGACGTACTCTTGGCGGCTGCGTGATTGGCTCGCCGCAGCAAAGGCAGAACTGCCCTTTATGTCTGCTGCAAAAGGATTTTATCGTGTTGACAGACAATCCTACAGTTTCCGCTATCATAGAAAACGACATTCCCTTTGAACGCAATGTGAGTACAGTAGATTTTTGTGCATCTGTCATTGAAATCACCTCCTACTTTACATAGGACGGAAATATGGCTTTTGAGTACCGAAAAACAAAAAATCCCCACGAAATATGAAAAATTCATATCTCGTGGGGATCGTTATCAGATGTCAGCCTTGTTCACCCAACCGGTGACATAGGAACCGGCAGGCGTTTTTCCGCAGTTTGCAGCAGAATTTGTAATACGCATTCTGCCATTTACAACCTGTCCATCATAGAGATAGTACGTTCCGGATTTCTTTGTTCCAGTCTTGACTGTGCTGGAGGAATACAATGTGGTATTGTTCAGCGTAATTTTTGCGCCTTTTGTATATGTCTTTTCGGCAACGGTATATACCACTTTTCCTGAATTATCAAAAACGCTATAGCCAGTCTTGCAGGCTTTCTTTGCATTTTCCAGAGAAGAATATGCACCAATCTGGCTTTTAGCGTCAGACCAGGACTTTCTTACTCTGTAAAGCTGATTTGCAGGTGTAGGATTTGGAGTTGTAGATGTAGAACCAGCACTCAGATAAGATTCGACCTTCTTCTTAAATTCCGCCCAATGAGGCAGAATGTAGGCAGGACAGTTTTTGTAAGAATTCTTCGCCGTATTGAGATAGTCCACAGTACCCGATTTTCCGTCACGGACATTCAGCCAATGGGTATGGGTGTAGAGGTGATTGATGTCCAGGTTGTACTTTTTCAAAAGTGCTGCCGCAAGCCTGGCACAATTATCCTCCGACTTCTTGTCCTTATCGTTGTATGCAGAAGACATAATACACTCAATAGCGATATTTCTGCGGTTGCCGTTTCCACTGCCGTCAGCGGCGTGCCAGCCGGAGAGGCTAAGGGGCAGATTCTGCCAAGCACAGGTGTTGTCTACATAATAATGTACTCTGACGTCTTTCATATTGCCATTGTAAGTTGCTCTGGTGTATTGCTCCGCAGGTGTCGTTCCACTTGCTACCGAAATCCAATCTGTGTTGTGAACAGTAATACCGATAACTTTGCCCTCCATAGAAACGGAGGGCATATCGATGTGGTTTGGATTGTGTTTTGTGAGCAGAAATTCGTTGACGGTTACACCGCAAAGAGTTGTTGTGTTATCAGGTTTCAGAATTGCCATTGTCATTTTCCTCCTTGATTTCTTCTTCCACTCTGCCTACTTTTGTTTGCAGAACATCAATTGCTTTTTTGAATACAGGCGGATAGGGTACGCCCATCAGCGTGGTATTTTCCACAATAGACAGCAGCTCATTCAGACAGAAGCTGATGCAGACCGCATCTCTGATGTAGTTTGTGCCGATGAGAATATCGATTCTCACACCAACCACAACCATGAGCAGAATGCAGAACTTCTTCGCAAGACCAATCCAGCCTGCCTTGCTATTTAGCGCACCGCTTTTGCTGTGTTTGGATTTGCCCATTGCCGCAGTTACAATGCCTGTCACAAAATCAATGCCCATAAAAACTACAAGTGTTGCCAATGCGGAATCCCAGCCGCCGAGCAGTGTGGTAATCACTCCTCCCACCACGCCTGCAATCATACAGATTGTTTCTTTCATAAACATCACCCTTTCATAAATTTGATAGATTTCACCATCGGATGGGAATTATCCGATGTGCCTTGGAAGGCAAGGTAATATTCTCCATCCGACACATTTTCCAGTGACTGCATCACTGAAATGGACGTATCGGAATAAAGCCATTGAAATGACAGTGAAACAGCATTGCCGTTTTGGATTTCTTCGTAGATGTGCCTTGCAAGCTCAGAGCCTGTCTTATCGGTTTTTCTCACCAGATAAAACTCGGCATTTTCCAACGCACCAACCACATAATTCAAAATCAAGTGCATGGCAGAAGTGATGAAAACAGGTGTCAGACACATCACAAATACCGTTCCTGCCCAACCAAAATCTGTTTGATTGACATGCAGTGCATAATCATTTTCGGCACAGCAGAAATGCGGATAACTCTCCGAAAAACCGGATAGAGAACGATAGCCGTCATTGTAATAGGTGTAAATATTTTCGCCGTATTTCTCAAGGGCATCTGTACCGGATTCAAATAAAACGGTATCGCTGACAGAACTTGTCTGTTTGATGAGATTTTCCAGATATACGGCATTTTCCGTTATCTTTTGCAGTTCCGCTTTGGTGGCATAGCCGGATAAATCCATATCATCTGCGTCACTTCCGTCTGCTCCTTTCAGCGATTCCAGCCACTCGGTTTCTGTTCCTGAAAAGCCGTGTTCCACTGCAATGATATATGCGGATTTACCGTCAGAGCCATTCACACCGTTTTTCCCATCCACGCCATTTTCGCCGTCTTTCCCTTTGAGAGAAGCAAGCCACTCTGCAAGTGTCCCTGTAAAACCATTCTCCACAGCAAGTTCATATGCAGATAAGCCGTCTTTTCCATCCTTGCCGTCTGCACCATCTTTCCCATGCTGCACTTCACCGATTTTCTGTAAAAGCTGTGTATACAAATCAGGCGTCGGCGGAATGGGAGAATCGGCATCCTCTCCCACAAATCCGGATGCACGAATATGTAGTGTCACCGGAACTGTTGTGGCACGCAGTCCGGATGTATTGTCAGCGTCATATCCGAATACGGATAGCTTTACCGCACCTGCATGAAGCTCCGCAGGCAGCAAACAGGACAGTCCGTCAGTGCAGAGCACACGGTTGTATGTTTCATCACATTGGGTAAACTGCACCACCTTGTGAAACTTCTTCCAGTCACCGTCAAATACAAATTTCAGTGTTACAAATGCAATCTGGTCGGAGGCAATCACTTCACGTTCCAGAATCTCAATTTTCTGTCCCTTTACAAGAAATTTCAGCATCATTCCTTCACCTCTTTCCATGTTTTCGTGCTTGTGACATATTCCATGTATCCATCAAGGCACTGGATTTTTGAAAGCGGAGATTCAATATCAACTGCATGGCTGTCCCAGTTTGTATTTTTCTTCACAGCGTTCCAATCAGCAAGAGAACCCTCATAAGTGATTGTGGTCAAAGATTCACAGTAATTGAAACAGCCGCCCACAATTTCCTTGACGTTTCGGGTAAGCGTAAGGTTTTTTAGTTTTGTGCATCGTACAAACATTCTGTCACTAATGACTTTGCCGCCATATCTCACCGTTTCAAGATACTGACACTCACTGAATGCCATTGCACCTACGGTTACCACAGAGGACGGAACGGTTACGGACTTGATTGCCGTTCCTGCAAATGCGTTTACGCCAAGTTCCGTGACACGTTCCGGAATCTTCAGTTCCGTTAAGCCATTAAGACTCTGATGATAAATATATCCATCAATATGCGGCAGAAATGCAGCCTTTTTGATTGCTGTAAGCGTTGTCGGAAGTGATACTGTTTTTAAGTTATCACAATACTGAAAAAGTCGTTCACCAATGCCTGTCACGCCCTCTGAAACAATAACTGACTTGATATTGGAATTATTCTGAAACGGTGACGGATTGCTGTCGGTAGAATAATCGAATGTTGCCCCTGTGCCTTTGAGGAGCAGTCTGCCGTCCGAATAAAGTACAAAATCCACGCTTTGACCGCATTTTCCGATAGAAACCACATCGCCTGTCATCTCATCAATTTTCAGCGTTAACTCGTTTATCTTTGTTGTCAGCTGACCGACTGTGATGTTGTAATCTTTTATCTGCGTCTGAATTTCTGCAAGTTGTGAAAGCATATCTGTAACCTTGCATTTGCCAAGAATACAGCGGACATATCCGCAGAAATTATTGTTTTCTCTGTAATCTGTAATGCTGAGTTCTAATGTGCCTGCATCAAGTCTGATAATGCAAAGGGTGAGATATTTCTTGTAATCTGTATTCTGAAATCTCGGTATTGCAGGATTGGTGGCAGGTGTTCCGGCGAGAATTTCAAAGCTGACATTACGGACGTTTTCAGAAGTGTTGCAACAAATTCCAACCGCCATATATCTCGGCAGGGATTCGTCCACATAGCGAGATAAATCATAGGTGTATGCCGTATCCGAAATGAAATAATGCCCCTGAATCCAAGCCTTTCCGCTGCCTATCGTCAGCTTCAACTTGTTTACAGACAGTTTGAAACACTGCCCGAAGTTGTCCTGAATTCCGTCACAGATAATACTGCCGAGATAGTCGTTGAAATTCTCAGCAGTATATGTTCTGTCAAGATTTTTAGAATTGAAAAATCCGAATGAAAATGCCATGTTAAGCCTCCTTAAATGTCGGTGTTAAATTTCTGCCGTTGTGGTCAAAGCTCTCGATCATTCCGACAAGCTGTATTTTATTCTGTCTGATTCCAAACCTATGATGTTCTACGGTGACAAAATCGCCAACAAAATAGTCCACACCGTATTGAAACTGTGTGGACTGCACTGCGATCTGTGATTCTGATTTTGTTTTTGTGGGTACAAGATTCTGCTTGCCTTTCTCTTTTAGAAGTTCCGAATATTCTTCCTCAGATAATGGTTTTGTTTCGCCATTTTCCTGTTCTTCGTCCGAGATGTCTTTTGCATCAACATACACCTCATATCTGTCAAGCAGGGCAGGTTCAGAATTTGTAAAACAAGTGGTTCTTTTACGCTGTTCACCCTCGCCCTTTCCAAGAACATAGGCAAAATTTCTCTTGACGGAAGTGTCTGTAAAGTAGGTGAAAGACAGCAGATTGTTGTAGCTGTCGGAGAACACAATATGCGGATTTTCCTTCTGCAATATGCTTCTGTCTTCGCCCTGCAACAGGTCAAAAATCATCTCATACTGTTCCTCTGCAATCTTACTCAGACGAATGTTTGCCGTTCCGCCGATTTTTTTGCAAATGGTGTACACCCATTCCATCAAATTATCATAACTGACCTGCAATTTGGTTTCAGTATCCCAGCAAGCACCTTGAATTTTTCCAAGTTTCAAGCCCGGAATCAGCCTGTTTCCGCTTGCTAAAGCGTTGTTTTCTACAGCTTTCTGAACGATTGCACCGTAGGAAGTTTGTGATGTAAAATTTAATGTGGGATAGATGATTCTGCGTTCAAGTAAGCACATTAAAAATCTGCCCTTGATGATGAGATAATCTCCATCTTCTGCATCGGTTTCAAGTTCCACGGATTCAATCAGTCCGAAATGTTCCCTGTCATCATCACGTCCCACAATTCTGCCAGTCTGAAAAATTTCAATATTTCGGGGAGATGCAGCAATGTACACTTCAAAAGCACCGCATTTGTAATATTCAATATCCCATAAAAGCGAAGAAAAACTGTCGCAGACAGCCTCAAGTGAAATATTCAGTTTATCATTCAAGACAGTCATATTGTAAATTTCAATCTGCATTTTCACACCCCTAAGTACGCATTTCGGTGTATCAGGCGAACTTTGATGCGGTTCAGTCCCTCCGATGCCGTCACATAAAATTTGTTTTCGCCCGTTTTCAGATTCAGCCAGGTTGACCCGGAAACAAGGCGGTTGATGATGTTGGTCACAACGCCCTCACGCTCCAGAAGAACGGTTTTGTTGCCCGTTTTTGTAGTTATGGTGATAACATCTCCCTTTTGAATATCGCCTGAAATCTGCATATATTCGTCCGTCAGAGCGTTGTAAATAGTCGGATTTTTCGCAGGCCCACCGCTGATTTCAAGAGTGAATCCAACTTCATCACCGCTGTTGTTGATAGTCATCATATCCTGCGTATTATATGCACCAATCGGAAATGGTTCGTCATTATCAGGGCAGACAAAATGAAATGCACCTCTGACACGGGAATATTCCGCAATTTGTGTTTCGGTGGAATACCAGTAAATATCAGGGCAGAGAATGGAAATCTGCCCATTGGTCAGCTTTCCAAAATTCTCCACCTCGCAGGTTTCCACGATACCCTCTGCATACACAGAGATATTTTTTGTGGAGTAGTAAATTTTGATGTAGCGTGACGGCTTGACCACACGATATAGTTCATGCCTGCGAAGTTCCACATCAAAGCCACGCATTTCAAAGGAAATGACCACATTTCGCTTTTCAATGAAGGCATTGTTGAGGTAACTGCCGTTCATTCCTGCATAATTTGAGGTACTGACTGTTCCTGTCGGAGGATCAATTCCTTTGATTTTGGAGAACATATATCGGTTTGCAGTTTTGGACAGGTCGATTTTTTGACCTGCTTCGTTTTCAAGAATTAAAGTGTAGAACAAAATTTCACCTGCTTTTCATTGACAAAAAGATGATAATATGATATAATACTTCAAAATTGAACTATTCAAAAAAGAACAGGAGGACATATGAACTTCAGTATTGAAATCCCCAGAAAAATTTCACTTGCATACAGTAAAGTGTGTAAGCCACTTTGTAAAGAACTGGGTTTGTCGCAAACTGCATTTGATATTCTGATGTTTCTTGGAAATAATCCGAAATACAAAAATGCAAGAGATATTGTAGAGATACGCCATATCAAAGCAAATCTGGTATCGGTAAATGTTGAACGTCTGGTTCAGGAAGGCTATTTGACAAGACAGGCTGTAGAAGGTGACAGGCGTAAAACAGAATTACTGTGTACAAAGAAAGCCAAACCAATCATAGAACGAGGTCAGCAATTGCAAAAAATGTTTTTTGAAAAGCTGTTTGTCCATATTGATGATAATATGAGGAAAGCTTTTGAAGAAGTTATGCAGGTTATCAGTAAAAATTCAGATGAAATTTTGGAGGAAAAAGAATAATGGAAACAATAATGACTATTCTGGTTACATTTTTTGCAGGTATGGGTGCAGGACTTGGAACAGGATTTGCAGGAATGAGTGCTGCCGCCGTTATCAGTCCGATGTTGATTACTTTTTTAGGTATTGACCCTTATATGGCAGTCGGTATTGCACTTTCTTCTGATGTGTTGGCAAGTGCAGTTTCCGCCTATACTTATCATAAAAATAAGAATCTGGACATTAAAAACGGATTAATTATGATGGTAAGTGTGCTTGTTTTTACAGTTGTCGGAAGCTATGTGGCAAGTATTCTGCCATCCGCAACAATGGGCGGTTTCTCGGTATTTATGACGTTTCTGCTTGGAATAAAATTTATTGTTCGTCCTGTTATGAACACTAAAGAATCTATGGCGGAAACATCAGCGAAAAAACGTGCTATACAGTCCATTATCTGTGGAATTATTATTGGTTTTATTTGCGGATTTGTTGGTGCAGGGGGCGGAATGATGATGCTTCTGATTCTGACCAGCGTTATGGGATATGAATTAAAAACCGCTGTAGGCACAAGTGTATTTATTATGACTTTTACCGCATTGACGGGTGCTATATCGCATTTTACAATTGGCGGAACACCGGATATTCTGACATGGGTATTGTGCATTGTGTTTACGCTGATATGGGCAAGAATTGCGGCAGTATTTGCAAATAAGGCAAAGCCAAAAACATTAAATCGTGCTACAGGTATTATTCTTGTGGTGCTTGGTGTTGTTATTATGGGATTTCAATTTCTGCACTAACTTTTAAATATCCACCGCATTCCTCGTCTGCCTGTAAATCTCCAGCCGTGACAGTGATTTCGGACTATTATTGGTCTGATTTACTGTGCGGCTGTTGTCATTATAGTAGTTATTTACCACTGAGCCGTTTGCATCACGGCTCAAAACCGCTCATTGACTTTTGAGAGTGGAATGTGATATAATTGGGTATATGCTGTAGGGCGTGACAGCCCTATAAATCGGAATTTGTAAATCTGATTGATTTTATAATACAAAGTATTGGAGAAAAATAATATATGTTAGATTTAAAAATCAAATATAACGAACTAACGGCAGAGCAATTTATTGAATTATGGGAAACAGTATGGGGAGATG
>ERZ773114.2827-NODE-2827-length-15389-cov-3.334942_pt1 | contig 15389 bp, 15 predicted proteins | sample MGYA00580564_ERZ773114 | MGnify/ENA primary metagenome ERZ773114 (study PRJEB29015, sample SAMEA2737836) | human gut metagenome | biome: human gut; feature: human-associated habitat; material: faeces | place: China | collected 2012 ... | reverse complement strand
TGGCGTGTGCGGTCGGCGGAGTGCCACCAAACCTACAAGTCTGCAAGGCGGTCACCGACCGCCGCTACACCCCATTTTTCGGCTGTTTCCATTTTAACGATGGCTTGTACCATCGGCAAGTGCGTCGCCGGGAGCGGCATGCCGCTCCCCTACAATGGCGTGTGCGGTCGGCGGAGTGCCACCAAACCTACAAGTCTGCAAGGCGGTCACTGACCGCCGCTACACCCTATTTTTCGGCTGTTTCCGTTTTTAACGGCAGTTGGTACGAAGCGGCAGTGCCTGCACGAGATTGCCACGTCGGCCTGCGGCCTCCTCGCAATGACAAATCCGGGAGCTGCACGCCGCAGGATCACATCTTCGTGTAATTTTATAAAAATATCGTAAAAAAGCAAAGACCATTGCGGTCTTTGCTTTTTTTCTGCAATTTTTTACTGCACACGCAGGACGAGTGCGATCTCGGAGCCGTTGAGCGGCACGGTCTCCGCCTCATCGGCGAAGCACTCATACTTGAGGACCGCGCTGTACTCCCCGGCCGCGAGGGCCCGGCTCAGGGTCTGCTGCGGGGCGGTCTGCCCCGGCGCAAGCAGGTCGGAGCGCCAGAGCGCCTCGCCGTCCAGCAGCAGGGAGATGCGGAAATAGCAGGCATTGTTCTCGGGGTTATAGAGCGGCATGCTCTGCTCCTGCGCGCCCGCCTGCAGGCTCAGAAAATCGAAGCCGGGAATGGAGATGGAATCCGCTTCGGACGGCTCTGTCTGCTGCGCGGACGGCGCATCCCCGGCAGCCGCCGTTTCCGTCCCGGCCGAACGGCACTGCCCGCTGAAGCGTTTTTACGATAACGGCATCAACCTCGCCATCGGCACCGACGGACCGGCCAGCAACAACTGCCTCGACATGTTCCGCGAAATGTTCCTGACCACCGGCCTTTCCAAAGTCCGCGAGATGGATGCCGCAGGAATCCCGGCCGACGCCATTCTCTACATGGCAACCGCAGGCGGCGCACACGCGATGCAGCTTACTGACTGCGACCGTCTCGCTGCCGGCAAAAAGGCCGATCTCGTCATGATTGACCTCCATCAGCCGAACATGCAGCCGGAGAATAATCTGATCAAAAACCTCGTTTACAGCGGCAGCAAACAGAACGTAAAGCTTACCATGGTAAACGGTCAAATCCTCTACGAAAACGGCGAATTCCATATCGGCTTTGACCCGGAAGAAATTTATGCAAGATCCAACGCCATTATCCGAAGAATTTCCGGCTCGCATGCAGATAATTAGTGGATTTCACGCAGTTTTTCCTTTGCTTGACATACTTTTTTCTTTTATATTATAATGTAGCCATACACGCAAAAACGCTGTACCTCTTGAAAGGAGAATACTATTATGAAAAAGAAAGTAGTTAGCTTACTGCTTGCAGCCGCCATGACAACTGCTGCACTCGCAGGATGCGGTTCCTCCAACGGCTCCTCTTCCTCCGACGCATCCACAGGCGCCGATTCCACCAGCGCAACTTCCGCTTCTGCTTCCACAGATGGAGAAAAAAAAGACGCCGCAGGTGAGAAAATTGCCATGATCACAGACTCCGGAGATATCACCGACGAATCCTTCAACCAGATCACCTGGGAAACTGTATGCGCCTACGGCGATGCAAACGGCGTAGAGTACGAGTACTACAAACCGGCAGAGGATACCGATGAAGAGCGTATCAACTCCATCGATCTTGCTGTTTCCGAGGGTGCTACCGTTGTTGTAATGCCAGGTTACCTGTTCGGACCTGCCATCGCTGAAGAGCAGGACACCTATCCGGATGTAACCTTCATCGCAGTCGATGTTACCGAAGGTGATATTGTAAAAAACGGCAAAGCTGTTGATCTCGGAAAGAACGTGTACATCTGCTCCTTCGAAGAAGAGCAGGCCGGCTACCTGGCTGGATACGCTGCAGTAAAAGACGGCTACACAAGCCTTGGTTTCCTCGGCGGTATCGCTGTTCCGGCCGTTATCCGTTTCGGTTACGGTTATGTACAAGGTATCAACGCTGCTGCTGAAGAAGACGGCGTAGATGTAAACGTAAAATATTACTATGGCGGCCAGTTCTACGGCGATGACTCCATCACCGCCCGTATGGAGGGCTGGTATGCAGACGGAACACAGGTTGTATTCGCCTGCGGCGGCGGTATCTGGACATCTGCTCTGGATGCAGCTGAGACACACGACGGAAAAGTTATTGGTGTAGACGTTGACCAGCGTTCCAAAATCGGCGAGCGCTGCCTGACTTCCGCTATGAAAGGTCTTCCAAGCGCCATCAACAACGCTCTGGATTCCTACTTCAGCGGAAACTTCTCTGAACTTGGCGGAACTGCTCAGCAGCTTGGACTGAAAGACGGAGATTACATCGGCCTTCCTACCGATTCCGAATCCTGGGGATTCACAACCTTCACACAGGATCAGTATGAAACTGTACTGGCTGGTATCCGCGATGGTTCCATCGAAATCTCCAGCGATACAGAAAATCAGCCGGAAGTAGGTTCTCACGTAACCGTTGATTACATCAGCTAATGTGCATACTGTTTCTGTAACAATATGCCTTTTGGGGAAGAGAATATTATTTCTCTTCCCCTTTTTTTCTGCCATGCAAAATGCTATACTAGACATAATGAAAGCCCGCAGTTCTGCCCTGTTTTCCATATCTTCGGCAGTCCTGCAAAACCATGCTTGAAAGGGAATATGTATATGGAAAATGAGTACATTATTGAGATGTTGAACATCACCAAAGAATTCCCGGGTATCAAGGCGAACGACAACATTACATTACAGCTCAAAAAAGGAGAAATCCATGCTCTGCTTGGAGAAAACGGTGCAGGAAAATCAACCCTGATGAGTATTCTTTTTGGTCTGTATCAGCCTACCTCCGGAATCATCAAGAAGAATGGGCAGGAAGTCCATATCAACACGCCGAACGACGCCAATGATCTCAACATCGGTATGGTTCACCAGCACTTTAAGCTGGTCGAATGTTTCTCGGTTCTCGACAACATCATCCTCGGCGTAGAGCCGACCAAAGGCCTTTTCCTCGAGAAAAAGAATGCCCGTGCAAAAGTCATGGAACTGAGCGAGAAATACGGTCTGATGGTCGATCCGGACGCTCTGATCTCGGATATCACCGTCGGCATGCAGCAGCGTACCGAAATTCTGAAAATGCTCTACCGTGACAACGAAGTCCTGATCTTCGACGAGCCGACCGCGGTTCTGACGCCGCAGGAAATCGACGAGCTGATGAAGATCATGAAGAACCTCGCAAAAGAAGGAAAATCCATCCTCTTCATCACCCATAAACTCAACGAGATCATGGAAGTTGCCGACCGCTGTACGATTCTCCGCAAAGGAAAATACATCGGAACCGTCAACATCAGCGAAACTTCCAAAGAAGAGCTCTCCCGCATGATGGTCGGAAGAAACGTCAGCTTCTCCGTCAACAAAAAGCCGTCAAAACCGGGCGACACCGTTCTGAAAGTAGAGCACATGACCGTACCGAGCAAGGTGCACGGAAACAACGCCGTCAAAGATGTTTCCTTTAATGTAAGAAAAGGCGAGATTGTCTGCATCGCAGGTATCGATGGAAACGGCCAGTCCGAGTTCGTTCAGGGCCTCACGGGACTGGAAAAAGTATCCGGCGGTAAAATTCTGTTCAACGGACAGGACATCACGAAAGCTTCCATCCGCGACCGCTCCAAGATGGGCATGAGCCACATCCCGGAGGACCGCCATAAACACGGCCTCGTGCTGGATTACTCCATCGAGCAGAACATGGTGCTGCAGCGTTACTGGCAGCCGGAATTTGAATCCTTCGGCTTTATCAAATCAAAAGCCGTGCGCGAATATGCCGAGCGCCTGATCGAGCAGTACGATGTCCGCAGCGGCCAGGGTCCTGTGACCATCACCCGCAGCATGTCCGGCGGAAACCAGCAGAAAGCGATCATCGCGCGTGAGATCGACAAAGATCCTGATCTTCTCGTTGCGGTACAGCCTACCCGTGGTCTTGATGTCGGAGCCATCGAATACATTCACAGCCAGCTCGTTGCACAGCGCGACAAGGGAAAAGCCGTTCTTCTGGTTTCTCTGGAACTGGATGAGGTTATGGATGTTTCCGACCGTATTCTTGTTATGTACGAAGGAGAGCTGGTCGGCCAGCTGGATCCGAAAACCGTTTCTGTCGAAGAACTCGGTCTCTACATGGCAGGTGCAAAACGGGATCCGGTTCCCGAAGAAGTATAAAAGAGAGGTAAGAAAAGCATGAACGAAAAAACGAAAAACGCTCTTCTGTCCATTGTCGCTTCTCTTGTATGTATTGTGATCGGTCTTCTTGTGGGATTTATCATTTTATACTGCATCAACGCGGAGAACGCAGTGGATGGATTTACACGAATCATCAAAGGCGGCTTTTACTTAAAGCCGAAAGGAATCGGAAGTGAAATCGCTCAGTCCGCTCCCCTGATTATGACCGGACTTTCGGTTGCATTTGCTTTTAAAACAGGTCTGTTCAACATCGGTGCTGCCGGACAGTACACCGTCGGTGTCTTCGGCGCCCTGTATTTTGCCATCATCCTCCACATGCCATGGTATGTATGCCTTCTGGCTGCTATGGTCTGCGGAGCCATCTGGGGAGCAGTTCCTGGTATCTTCAAAGCATACTTCAACGTAAATGAAGTTATTACTTCCATCATGTTCAACTGGATTGGTCTTTATCTTGTCAATGAGCTGATGTACAACACCATCCTGGACATGTATGATCAGAAGACCACACGTACTTACAAATTAAGCTCCGCTTCTCCGAAATCCCTGATTCCGGACTGCGGCATGAACTCCATTTTCCGTACCAGTTCCACAACGATTGCGATTTTCATTGCGATTGCCATTGCGGTCATCATCTACATCGTTCTGAACAAAACAACCTTCGGCTATGAGCTGAAAGCCTGCGGATTCAATAAGGATGCTGCCAAATACGCCGGCATCAACGAGAAGAGAAACGTTGTTCTCTCCATGACCATCGCAGGTGCGCTTGCCGGAATCGGTGCAGGCCTCTACTTCCTCTCCGGTGCATCCGAGTGGAACCCGCAGGTATCGACAGCACTCCCGGCCATCGGATTTAATGGTATCCCGGTTGCGCTTCTTGCACTTAGCAACCCGATCGGCGTTATCTTCGCTGCTCTCTTCGTTGCTCATATTTCGGTCGGCGGTGCTTACCTGCCTACGAAATATTATCAGCCGGAGATCGCGGACCTGATCGTTGCCGTTATCATTTACCTTTGCGCATTCGTTACCCTGTTCAAGGGCATCGTTGCAAACCTGTTCAAGAGCAAAAAAGAGCAGAAAGCAAATGCCAATGCAGACAACGGAAAGGAGGAGAAGAAATAATGTTCCTTTTAATTAAATTTACCTTACTGTCCGCCGTTGTTCTGATGCTCGTTGCGATGGGCGGTATGTTCTCCGAGCGAAGCGGTGTCATCAACATCGCGCTGGAAGGAATCATGGCGATCGGCGGCCTTGCCGGTGTCTTCGTCCTGGTTCTGTTCCCGGACCTCCCGGCTCCTGCACTTGTGGCACTTTCCATTCTGGCGAGCGCCGTATCCGGTATGATCTACTCTCTGCTGCTTGGCTTCTCCGCCATCACACTGAAAGCAGACCAGACGATCGGCGGAACCGCGCTGAACATGCTGGCTACTGCCATTGCCATCGTCCTGGTAAAAGCATTCAACAACGGCTCGGATGCCGGAAACGGTGCAGCTTCCGCAAAGCTGAACTACACCAACGCCGCTTTCATTTACAAGATCGGACCATTTACCGTGAACATCTTCCTGTTCATCGGCATCATCCTTCTGATCTGCAGCTACGTGTTCCTCTTCAAAACGAAATGGGGACTGCGCCTGCGTGCCTGCGGTGAGCATCCACAGGCAGCCGACTCTGTTGGTATCAACGTATACCAGTGGAGATACACCGGTGTTATCATCTCCGGTGCACTCGGCGGTATCGGCGGATTTGCCTACATCGTTCCGTCCGTTACCACCTGGAACTTCGAAGTCGGCGTAGCCGGTGCCGGATTCCTTGCCCTCGCTGTTATGATCTTCGGTCAGTGGAAACCGTTCCACATTGCCGGAGCAGCCGTATTCTTTGCGGTATTCCGTTCCCTGGCAAACATTGCGGACTCCACCGTCCTCTCCCATCTGGGACTGTCCAAGAACATTTACAACATGATGCCGTTTATCGCATCCATGATTATTCTCGCCTTCACATCCAAGAATTCCCAGGCTCCGAAAGCCGAAGGTATTCCATACGATAAGGGCGCAAGATAATATGTAACTATTCAGAGCCATGTGAAATGGAAGAAAAAATTGCGAATCATGCTTGCATGAATGAGCGGTTTTTTCTGGAATTTCATATGGCGAGCAGCCACATCGAGATGCAGCGCAGCGGAATCGAGATGTGGCTCTGAATAGTTACAATTTTTAAAGGCAGAGCCGTTAAATCCGAACTGTGTTTTTTCGGCTCTGCCTTTTCTCTATCATTCTGATTTATTTTTCATCAAAGAAAGGAAAAAATTATGCTGAACACCAAATTATTTGACCACACTATCTTAAAAGCAGACGCAACCGAAGCACAGGTTGCAAAGATCTGCGACGAGGCACTTGCACATGATTTTGCTTCTGTCTGCGTCAACCAGTACTACACCAAATTCGTTGCTGAAAAGCTCAAAGGATCTGACGTCAAAGTATGCACCGTTGTCGGCTTCCCTCTGGGCATGTCCGATACCCGTGTAAAAGCGTTTGAGACCCGTGCGGCCATCGAAGACGGTGCACAGGAGGTTGATATGGTCATCAACGTCGGAGCCCTCAAAGACGGCAAATACGACTTCGTACGCTCCGATATCCAGACCTTAAAAGAAGTATGCGGCAAGGACATCGTTCTGAAAGTCATCATCGAGACCTGCCTTTTAACCGATGAAGAGAAAGTAAAAGCGTGCGAGCTCGCAAAAGAAGCCGGCGCTGACTTCGTAAAAACCTCCACCGGATTTTCTACCGGCGGTGCAAAAGCGGCTGATGTTGCCCTGATGAGAAAGACCGTAGGCCCGGATATGGGCGTAAAAGCTTCCGGCGGAATCCACAACGCAGACGAGGCACAGGCTATGGTAGATGCCGGCGCAAGCCGTCTCGGAACAAGCGCAACACTGGCTATCATCGGATAAAAAGGAGTTTCTTATGGATACGATACTGATAGGAATTGCCGGAGGAACCGGCAGTGGAAAAACGACACTGGCAGATAAGCTGGTAGAAAGTTTTGGACGCGATGAAGTGAGCATTCTGCGCCATGACAACTATTACAAACGCCATGACGATATTCCTTTTGAGGAGCGTGCCAAATTAAATTACGATCATCCCGATGCCTTTGATACCGACCTGTTATGCCAGCACATTCTCGAGCTGAAAGCCGGAAAATCCATCGAGATGCCGGTTTACGATTATGCCATGCATAACCGCTCGGATAAAACGATTCTGGTCCATCCTGCCCCGGTTATCGTGCTCGAGGGCATTCTCCTCTTCGTTGAGAAGGATCTCTGCGATCTGATGGACATCAAAGTCTTTGTCGATACCGATGCGGACGTGCGGATTCTCCGCCGGATCCTGCGCGATGTAAAAGAGCGCGGCCGTTCTCTGGACAGCGTTGTAACGCAGTACCTGACGACCGTAAAACCGATGCACGAGCAGTTCGTAGAGCCGAGCAAGCGCCGTGCCGACGTGATCATCCCGGAGGGCGGACAGAACACCGTTGCGCTTGAAATGCTGATCGAGCGGGTGCGTAAGCATCTGAATCTGGTGCAGAACCAGTAAACATCCGTTTATCGTTATAAAAATCTGCAAAAAAGAGCGAGGACTGAATTTTCTCTTTTCAGCCCTCGCTCTTTTTATTTTTCCCTTACAGATGTTCCAGCATTCCCTGCAGCCAGATCTGGCCTTTGAAACGTCTTCCCACTTCCGGTACTCCAAATAAATCCTTTTCGTTGATACAGATGTCTATCGGCACATCGTTGCAGACGAGGCCGAGCTCATACACCTGCTCGCCCGTTACCGCGTTCTTCGTTGTATTCATCTCCGTAATTTCACCCATCACGCTGTACTGGTCACATTCAAGACCGCTCGGCATGAAAAAGCTATCTACAATAGAAAAGACATCTTCCTTCGTCAGACGCTGGGAAATCATGGCATATGTGTCAATATCATCCATGGTGAGACTTTCCATCGCATCCTCATCCCCGTTTCTGGCAGCCGAGATCAGTGAATTCTTCTGCTGCGTGCTGCGGCGCTCCTTCTCGACCTGTTCCGGGTCTTTCTGGATCGGAAGCAGAATTGTTCCTTCCGCTGCAAGACCGGAGACAGAAAGCGGGAGCGGAAGCGGCTGCAGCGCATTTTTCTGTTTCATCTCAAGATATTCCGCTGCATGCGTCAGATAAAAGATCATCGTGATGCCAAGCCGCATATCGTCGCAGGCGCCTGCAAACGATTCCTTATCGACGTGGCGCTCCACCGATACCTCCTCGTAGGAGCTGATCTGCCCGCCCTCGAAATAGGGATAATAATATTCCATCTGGAAACGGTTGTTCTCATCAATTTCCCCACAGACCGTGATACCACAGTCATATGCATATTCTTTCGAAAATTCAGCAAAAAGGTGGTGTTCTTCTGTTTCCACAATCTTTTTACGGTCGTAGTTTTCTACTACATCACGAAGAATCTCCTGGAGTTCCTTCGTCGTCTTGATCTTTGAAAATCCAATGGTTTTCAGGTAAGCGTGCATAAGAACACCTCCTCTCATTCCTTTGTATTTCTTATGCGATTAGTGTTTCGGAACCAGTTTCTCTTTTCCGCCCATGTACATACGAAGAACTTCCGGAATGCTTACGGTTCCGTCGGCATTCAGGTTGTTCTCCAGGAATGCGATCAGCATACGCGGCGGAGCAACTACGGTGTTGTTCAGGGTATGTGCCAGGTATTTCTTTCCGTCCTCGCCGTTGACACGGATTTTCAGACGTCTTGCCTGTGCATCACCAAGGTTGGAGCAGCTTCCAACCTCGAAGTATTTCTTCTGACGCGGAGACCATGCCTCAACATCGACAGATTTTACTTTCAGGTCAGCCAGGTCACCGGAGCAGCACTCCAGAGTACGAACCGGGATATCCATGGAACGGAACAGGTCTACGGTGTTCTTCCACAGTTTGTCATACCACATCATGCTGTCTTCCGGTTTGCAGACAACAACCATCTCCTGTTTCTCGAACTGATGGATACGATAAACACCACGCTCCTCGATACCGTGTGCTCCTTTTTCTTTACGGAAGCACGGAGAGTAGCTGGTCAGGGTCAGAGGCAGTTTCTCCTCCGGGATGATGCTGTCGATGAATTTACCGATCATGGAGTGCTCGCTGGTTCCGATCAGGTACAGATCCTCGCCCTCGATTTTGTACATCATGGACTCCATCTCAGCGAAGCTCATAACACCGTTTACGACGTTGCCGTGGATCATGAAAGGCGGTACGCAGTAGGTAAATCCGCGGTCGATCATGAAATCTCTTGCATAAGAAAGGATGGCAGAGTGGAGGCGTGCAATGTCGCCCATCAGATAATAGAATCCGTTTCCTGCAACTTCTCTTGCTGCGTCCAGATCGATTCCGTCGAAGGACTCCATAATGTCGGTGTGATACGGGATTTCAAAATCCGGTACAACCGGCTCGCCGAAGCGCTCTGCTTCTACGTTCTCGCTGTCATCTTTTCCGATCGGTACGGAAGGATCGATGATGTTCGGGATCACCATCATGATCTTCTTGATTTCTTCTTCTACTTCTTTTTCTCTTGCAGAAAGAGCCTCGATGCGGGAACCGTCAACAGCTACCTGTTTCTTTACTTCCTCAGCCTCTTCTCTCTTGCCCTGGCCCATCAGTGCGCCGATCTGTTTGGAGATTTTGTTTCTTTTTGCACGAAGTGCTTCTACTTCCTGTTTGATCTCACGGTTTTCTTTATCCAGCTCGATGACTTTATCAACCAGCTCCAGTTTCTGATTCTGGAATTTATTTCGGATATTCTGTTTTACAACTTCCGGGTTTTCTCTTAAAAACTTAATGTCTAACATAATTTCCTCCTAGTAGATCTTATCCCCTCATTTTGGCGGGATTCTTTTTGTTCTTTCCAGCCCGGAACCACTGCCGTTTTTCCAGCATTTATGCGGGTTTGGCGCGTTCCAGTACCATCATATAACAGTATATGCATTTTTTCAAGCGTTCTTTCATGCTGTTTTTCTGCGGTCCGCTTTTACATCAGATCGATCGAATTCATCGTAATTGCCTGGCGCAGCGCGTCGATTTCCTCGGCGCTCAGCATGATATAGGACTCGCCTTTTACGATCTCTTTCAGATATAAAAAACAGTTGTCACGGCTGTGGATTGCATTCAGGATAAAACCTGTGTTTTCTTTGTCGAGCATTGCCAGCGCAAAACTCATCTTTCCGCCCACATCGTCAAACGCATCATATTTTACGATTCCGTATTTGTTCAGCGTCATGCCCTGGATCTTTTTCAGATCCGCAAGATTTTTTTTCGTCAGCTCATTCTGCTTGTTCAGTTTGTCAATTTCCTTGAACCGCTGATGAAACAGCTTTTCGAGTGACTGGGCGTCTTTTCCTTTCATAAAGCTTCTGTACTTCTGGTTCAGTCTGCTCAGACGCAGCGACATGCTGACCGTCATAATCATCATCACGATAATCAGTACAATCAGAAGAAGTACAACAACGCCAAGGTCAATTCCTACCTTACTAAATAAATTGCTCATTATTCTACCTCTTACTGTATTGATTCAAACAGATCCATGATTCTCTCGAGCTCTTCCTGGGAATAATACTCGATCTCGATCTTTCCTTTGTGCTTTGCCCCGCGGTGAATGGAAACCTTCGTACCAATGATGCTCTTGATTTTCTCTTCCAGACCTTCGTAGATGGCTTCCTCTTCCAGATTGACTTTCTTTTCTTTCTTCACCTTCGGATTCAGGATCTCTTTGACCAGGCGCTCGGTCTCACGGACACTGAGCTTTTCATCGAAGATTTTCATTGCCGTATTGTACTGGAGCTCTTTATTCTCCAGCGCCAGCAGCGTACGCACATGACCGGTTGTCAGCATTTCATCGACAACCATCTGCTGTACCCTGTCGTCCAGTTTCAGGAGACGCATCGAGTTTGTAACCGCCGTTCTGCTCTTGGAAACGCGCTCTGCGATTTCATCCTGGCGGAGATGGAACTCTTCCATCAGGCGTTTGTATGCATGTGCCTCCTCAATCGGGTTCAGGGATTCTCTCTGAATATTTTCAATCAAGGAAATCTCGACAACTTCCTGCTCGGTAAAATCTTTGATGATGACCGGTACTTCTTTGATTCCGGCAAGCTTTGCAGCCCTCCATCTCCGTTCCCCTGCGATGATCTCATAATAATCATCTTTTTTCTGCACCAGAATCGGCTGTAGAACTCCGAACTGTTTAATGGATTCCGAAAGTTCGATCAGGCCGTCCTCGTCAAAGGATTTTCGCGGCTGTTCGCGGTTCGGTTCAATTTCGGAGATTTTCAGTTTCATCTCAACTGGTTTTTCGACAACTTTTTCAACAACCTTCTCGACTACTTTGACCTCCGGTTTTACCGGTTTCTCTTTTGCTTCTGCTTTGGCCGAATGTCCCGGTGAAATCAGGGAATCCAGGCCCTTGCCTAATCCTCCTCTTCTCGCTGCCATTACTCTTCATCCCCCCTGTGAATCACTTCGTCTGCCAAGAGACGGTAGCTCTCTGCACCGGTGGACCGCTTGTCGTAATAGTTGATCGGCATACCGTAGCTCGGTGCCTCCGCAAGGCGGACATTTCTCGGAATAATGGTTTTGTAGATATTCTGATCCAGGCTGTCTTTTACGTTTTCTACTACCTGCAGAGAAAGATTCGTTCTCGCATCGTACATGGTAAAGACAACGCCTTCCATCTCCAGTTCCGGATTCAGACGCTCCTGCACCAGCTCAATCGTGTGCATAAGCTGGGATAAGCCCTCCAGTGCGTAATATTCACACTGAATCGGCACCAGAACGGTGTCCGCGGTGGTCATCGCGTTGATTGTCAGCATATTTAAGGATGGCGGACAGTCAATAATAATGAAGTCGTACTGATCGCGAACCTGATCAATTGCGTTTTTCAGGATGAATTCTTTGTCTTCCACCCCGATCAGCTCGATCTCCGCTCCGGCCAGATTGACATTGGAAGGGATAAGGGAAAGATTGTCAAAATTCAGAGGAATGATGCAGTCCTCCAGTTTTGACTCTCCAAGAAGCAGTTCATAGATGGTATTTTCCACTTCATTTTTCTCTACTCCCATTCCGCTGGTGGTATTTCCCTGCGGGTCCATATCAATGGTCAGAACTTTTTGTCCCATTTCTCCTAAACAGGAAGAAAGGTTAATTGCGGTGGTAGATTTACCTACGCCGCCTTTCTGGTTTGCAATTGCAATTGTTCTTCCCAAAATATGTATTGCCTCCTTTCATCTTTTTGTTTTCCATTTGCAGTTTTTCCTTTTTACAGGAAATGACCTGCCGGCACTTCTTTCAAAAAACTGATTCATGCGGCAGGTGTTTTGGCATATAGATAGGAAAAATCTCCTTTTCTATGCCAGTCTATCTGAGGAATTCTTCAGATTCTATCTCAAAATTGCCCCAATTTGGGACAAAGATATTTTATCATACTACGCCGGATTTTACTACTGGAAATGTTTCACGTGAAACATTTTCTGCATTTTTGCATGATTAGGCGGTTTGAAACATAAGAAAATTGGAGATTTTTGGCGATGTTTCACGTGAAACATTTTGAAAAGCACTGTTTTACAATAATTTTTCTCGGTTTTTACGCTGTTTAAAGGCTTTTTGGAATTTTTTCAGCGATGATTTTGCATTTTTTTGATGGTTTCCAAGTAATTCTGCAATGTCAGAACATTTTTTTCTGTTTCACACAGTTTTTATAAAATGTTTCACGTGAAACATTTTAATTTTTGACGTTTTTGAGGTATAAATATACTGGAAACGTTATTTTAATCGTGTGATGCTCTTTTTCAAGGAAATCTCATGTGATTAGGAAGAAAAAATCAACTTATCAGGATATTATTGATACATAGATCAGGAATCAAAACTGTTTATGGTTGTTCGGTGATCGTAAATGTCTCTTTTGTATATAAAATGTATTTTTATTCACCAGGGCTCTGTTTTTTCATCGTTCTTCCTCGCTTTTTTCAAATTTTCAGCATTTTTCTCTTTATTTTCATCAGTAAGAGGCATAATCCGTGAGACATCCTCTTTTTCATTTTTTCTCAATTTTTTTCTCTTTTCGGGCGGTTTTTCTTTGATTTTTTTATTTTACAGGCCAGGCTGCACATTTTCTGCTTTTTATCGATTTATTTGATTTCACTATAATTTTTCTGTTTTTATGGTTTTAATATTTTTCTCTCGCTGCCACGTCTTTTATCCTCTTTTCCATCTTTCTGGCTTACCTTTCTCTTTTTTTTGTAAACAATCTCACTTTTTTCTTTTATCAACATTTTTTATTCCTTCTCTCCGTTTTTTATCCCTCATCGCCATTTCACACCATTTTCTTGCCTTTCACTGCCTCTCCCTCCCGTTTTTATTCTTTTCGCCCATGTCTATACTACATTTTCCCCTTTTCAGTCGTTTTTTGCCTCTTCTCAACTCATTTTTATCTTTTTTTGCTTTTTCCGCCTCTTCCATCGTTTTATACCCTCTTTTTGCCATTTTTTAGATCGTCCTTCATTTTTCGTTTCTACTTATGTCACTTTCCCCGTCTCATTTTTCACGTTTCACGTCTCTCAAAATGTTTCACGTGAAACATCGTTTTTTACGATTTTCGGTCTTCGGCGATCAGTGAGAAGCGATTTGCTTCCCGGCTTTCCGAAAATCACTCTCATTTTTCACCTCTCTTATTTTTAAAATAATCGTATTTTCTATTCTATTTTTGATTTTCTCCGTCTTTTCTACATTTTTCCTGTATTTTCGCGTGTTTCACGTAGTTTTTCGTCTCTGTTTTCTCTCTTTTATTAAATTATTTAATTATATTTTTATATTTTCGTATGAATTGAACTTTTACATTCGTTTTTTCGGATTTTCCAAACCATTTACTAAACGCATTTTGGGACCATTTTTTCATGGATTTTTACCAATCTGGAAGGATTTTATCCCATAGTGCCGTTTTCATGCTTTTATGTGTATTATTGCATCATTTTTTCTCTGTTTTTTGCAGTTATGTAAACCATTTAAATATGCCATTCGCCAGTAGTTGACATAACGTAGTTCTCCTTGAATTGTCTACGCTTTTCGTCAAATTGCGTCTTATTTTCGTCTCTTTTTCTCATTTTTCCCTTAATTTTTGCATTGTATCTTTCCCTTTTTTCGCTTATAATAAGCTCAACACAACGTTTCGAACCGATTCCTCCCCTCCGGGAGACCCCTGAAAGGAGTTTTATCATATGAAACACAGCAAAAAACTGGTCACCTTGAGTGTCCTCACCACGATGTCCGGCGCAGCGATTTACTTTCTGAATAAAACGCTCGATACCGCCGCCGTACGGAAAAACCTGCTCGCCTCGGCTGAAAAAGAGATCTTTTCCTGGCAGTTCGGCGATATTTTTTACACAAAAAAAGGCACCGGAACCCCGATGCTCTTACTTCATGACTTACATTGTGCCTCCAGCGGCCGCGAATGGCAGTATATTGAGGATACTCTCGCAAAGGATCACACCGTCTACACACTCGATCTTCTCGGCTGCGGCCGTTCCGACAAGCCGGCGATCACGTACACAAACTTTTTATACGTACAGCTCATCGTCACCTTCATCAAACAGGTCATCGGATGTCCAACCGACGTAATTGCATCCGGTTTATCCGGTTCTTTCGTCGTAACCGCCTGCAATACAGCCCCGAAATGCTTCGGCCGAATCATGATGATCAACCCGACCGACCTTGCCAAGCTCAACAAAATCCCGGATAAACGCAGCCGCTTCCTGAAACGCATGATCGAGCTCCCGCTCGTCGGAACGCTGCTGTACCACACGCTCACCGGCCGATCCAACATCGAGCTTTTATTCACTGAGAGCTATTATCACAACCCATTCCACCGCTCACCGGAGGACGTAGACGCCTTCTACGAGTCCGCACACCTCCAGAACAGCGCCGGAAAGTACCTTCTCGCAAGCCTCGTGGGCAATTACGTGAACCTCAACATCGGCCACGCCTTAAAACACATCGACAACAGCATGTTCCTCATCGGCGG
>ERZ773114.2824-NODE-2824-length-15399-cov-7.208811_pt1 | contig 15399 bp, 10 predicted proteins | sample MGYA00580564_ERZ773114 | MGnify/ENA primary metagenome ERZ773114 (study PRJEB29015, sample SAMEA2737836) | human gut metagenome | biome: human gut; feature: human-associated habitat; material: faeces | place: China | collected 2012 ... | reverse complement strand
TGGATGTAATTTTTCATAGCTTTCTTTATGATAAGTCTCCTGAAACAGGATATAAGTTCCGATTCCTGCCTCTTTTAATTTCCGGTAATTTTCTACGGTTGTTGCAGCAATATTTACATTAACACGACGAATTGCGCCGTTTTTGTGCTTAATGCTGTAAATGGTCTTAATACACTCTAAGATATATTCGATTGGATTATTCACCGGGTCTTCGCCTGCTTCAATTGCCAGACGCTTGTGTCCCATATCCTGTAATGCCGTTACTTCCTGACGCACTTCATCCTGTGTCAGCTTCTTACGGGCAATATGCTTATTTTTTCCATGGTACGGGCAATACACACATCCATTGATACAGTAATTGGACAAATACAATGGTGCAAACATTACAATACGATTTCCATAGAAATCTTTCTTAATCTGTTCTGCAAGGTCATATACTTCCTGGATTTTCTCTTCGTTCTCGCAGGCCAGCAATACTGATGCTTCTCTGTGAGTAAGCCCTTTCCGTAATTTTGCCTTTGCAATGATTTCGTCAATAAGGGCAAGATTGTCCTTATTTGCCTCGGCATATGCCAGAGTCTCTTCAATCTCTTCGTGGCAGATAAATTCTTCTGCCTTTAATGATGCTTTGTTATACATAATGTTTCCTTTCTTCCGGGTCAGAAGCTCTTTCCCGTTGGTTATTATATGGTGATTTAAGAAATACCTTTTGTATTCCTTTATTTATATAAATGGTGAATCTCCTCTTGAGACCACCAGTTTATATCCAATGGATTCCATACGGTTGCCAAGACATCCACGGCATTCCGCTGCCTCTTCCCCGGTACAGATTTTATTATCGTAAAGGGCGTACTTCTTCCGCACCTTTACCGGTGACAGATTCGGCATTACCACATTTCCTCCAGCCAGGATGCCAAGCTCCCTGCCCCTTGAATGGATGGTTCCCAATGCTGTAGTTGCCGGAAGCAGTACCTTCGGCAGCATCAGGCGGGTAATTGCCAGTAAAAACAATGTCATCTCAAGGCTTCCCTGCTCCATCTCTCCAAATGGTGTATCCTTTTGTGGAATAAACGGGCCGATTCCTACCATATGCGGATTGAATGCTTTCATAAAGACAAGGTCTTCCACCAGATTGTCTATGGTCTGATATGGGGAGCCAACCATAATGCCACATCCTACCTGATAACCGATTTCTTTTAAAGCATACAGGCACTGTTTCCGATTTGCAAGAGACATTTCTGCCGGATGAAGCTTCCCATAATGGGCTTCATTCGCGGTCTCATGACGCAATAAATAGCGGTCTGCTCCTGCCGTATAAAGTCTTTCATAGCTCTCCCGGCTCCGTTCTCCCAAGGACAGTGTAATGGCACAGTCCGGGTAAGCAGCTTTTATCTTATGAAGTAAATCTTCCAATAAATCATCTGTGTAGTAGCCGTCTTCGCCACCCTGCAGGACAAAGGTACGAAACCCTAATGCATAACCATTTTCACAGCAGGATAGGATTTCTTCTTCACTCAGGCGGTAACGTTCTGCATTCCGATTGCTTCTTCGGATGCCGCAATAGATGCAGTCATTCTTACAGTAATTGGATATTTCAATCAGTCCTCTGGTATAAATTTCATTTCCAAAGGTCTCTTTCTGTCTTTTTCTCGCCAGTTCAAAGCCGTACTCTGCAATTTCTTTATCGGTATGCAGTTCTAATAATTCTTTATATTCTGCCTCTGTAAGCTGAGTATCCTGATACAGCTTATTAAACAACTCTTTTCCTCTATTCTTCATGTCTGGTCACCACACTGGAATATGCTGTTTTTACACTGATTCCCGGTAATTTTCCGATCTTACCGGTCAGTGCACTGATGGTATCCTGCGGTGCATCGATTGCTATACTTACGATATTTATGCCTCTCTCCCGGTATGGAATTCCCATTCTTCCGATAATATAAGCTGCATATTCATGTAAAATTTCATTTAATGCTCCGACGGATTCGTCCTTTTCTATTACAATGCCGATTACAGCCACTCTGGTATCTGCTGCCATTTCTTCGTTCCTCTTGTTTTTCTGAATCAATACAATTTCAACGCTTATTTTACGTTTCTAGTATAAGAGATTTATTTTGGGATTACAATTGTTAAGCCCTGGTTTTATGCGTATTTATTGTATTTTTTTACATACCAGACCTGTTGCCGGCAGCTTTTTATGTATGACCGGCTGCAATCTACAAGAAATACGCTTTGCGAGTTTTTTACTTTACAGGAAAGCAATTTCCTGTAAAGCAAAAAGGGATTCTGCTCCTTCCTTTCATCCGAAACAGAATCCCTTTTCTTTCACACTTTTTAATTTCCTTTACGTCCTTCTTTATAACCACTTCCAATATAATGCATATAATAGGATTTTAAATCATTTCCAAAGGCGTTTTGAAGATCATTGTATCTATTCTTATATTTTTTCACATTAAAGGAGTCTTTTGCCTGTCTTCCTTCATTCATACCACACTCCACAAAATGTCTCAATGCGGCTGTATCATCACCATAAAACGCTGCCTTAAGGTCAGAATATTTGCTGATGTAATAATTGTAGTCATATACCAGACTGTAATCCACTCCATTGTATACGGTTACAGGATTCTTAAGCACGCCATTTCCTGTTGCTTTACGTCCTTCCCGATAGCCACTGCCGATATAATGCATATAATATGCTTTCAGATTTCTTCCAAATGCGCTTCTTAAGTCTGCATAATTAGCACGGTAAGCTGCTACATTAAAGGATGCTTTTCCCTGACGCCCCTCATTCATACCACATTCCACAAAGTGACGTAAGGTTGCATTTTCATCACCATTAAATGCCGCTTTAATATCCGGATATTTGTTGATGTAGTAATTGTAGTCATATACCAGCTTGTAATCCACGCCATTGTATACGGTTGTCGGATTCTGCAGTTCTGTACTTCCGGTTGCTACTCGTCCCTCTGCATATCCATTGATGCGATAATGATCATAATATGCTTTCAGATTATTTCCAAATGCACTTCTTAAATCCGCATACCGGGCACGATAAGATGCAACATTGAAGTTTGCAATTGCCTGACGGCCTTCTGCCTCACCATTATTTACAAAATGTGCAAAAATTGCTTCTGTATTGCCGCCAAATGCTTTTGCTACATCAGGGTTATTCTTTATGTAATAATTTAAGTCAAAGACCCTTTCATAGCCTGCACCAAATACGGTAGTCGTTGCATATGCACACCGCATTTTATATCCGCCACCACTTACATATACATGGATATTATATACACCCACATTATTCTTATGATTTGCAATATTGGCATGCACGATAAAGGTATCTGCATCTACTCTGGATGCGTTATACCATACAATATCGCTCTGATCAGCCTTTGTCCAGACCGGAACACTAACAGAAGTCACATAACTTGGGACTCCATCCACAACAATATCAAAGGTTCCTGCTGCTGCATTCCTGCTCTGAACGATTACGTCAGAAGTCAGCACTGGTTCTGTGATAGCAAAGGACTTTGTCACGCTGCCCTTATAGTCTCCAATTCCTGTAATGGTTACATAAGCTGTTCCTACAGAATAATTGTCACGATAGGAAAGCTTGTAGTCTACATTTTCTTTCAACATTGTTGTCCCATCTTTGACAACAACCGGCGGAGTCAGCAGTCTTCCATTATAAGTCTGTGATGCAACTGCCAGAACCGTACAATTTTCAATGCTCTTTTCTTTAATTACAAAGGTAACAACTTTTTCTCCGGAGTATACACCAATACCGGAAATGATTACCCTGGCAGTTCCCACATTTCTATTGTTACTGTAGCTTACCGTATAATCAACATCTTCTGTTAATACCTTGCTTCCCATCTTAACGACCGGAACCGGCTTATAAGTCTGTCCGGTATACTGCTCTGAAGCAGGGATTCCGGTAACTGTTGCCTTGGATAAGCTGTTGCTGATTTTGAATTTCTTAACAATTGTTCCGGTATAATACTGGGTCAGCGGACGCACAGTAATGGATGCATCGCCTGCCAGCTCATTATTTGCATACGTTGTTTCATAATCTTCATTCAGCGTTAAGGTATTGCCACCACATGCCACATGGATAGACGGACATATCGGGCTTCCGGTATAAAGCTGTTCCGGAACACTGTCAATAATTGCATCCTCAAGGCTTGCCACAATATTGAAGTAAACGCGCTTGGTCTCATCATAGTTGCCAAGTCCTTTAATTACTACCCATGACTCTCCTGCCCTTAAGTTGTTGCCATTGACAACCTGATAATCCTTCCCTTCTACCAAAAGCTTTCCGTTGTCATAAATCGTCAGTGCCGGGCGGATGTAATTGCCGGTATACTTCTGATCCGGGATTGCTTCTGCCACAGCATTTCCAATATCATGTTTGGTAATCTTATAGTATACCGTAATGCTGTCTTTGTAGTTACCGCTTTCGGTTGCAGTTACCGTTGCACTTGCGGTTCCGATTGCAGTGTTGTTCTCATAAGTTACTTCATACTGGGAAGAATCAATGGTTAATCCGGTAGAAGTATCTTTTAAAGTAAGTACCGGTTTAATCTCGCTTCCGGTATAATCTACGTTATCGGTTCCGGTAATCTCAATATCTGCAGAAGTAAGTGACTTTCTTGCAATCTGATATGGATATACAGCTGTTCCTACATATCCGGTCTGGTCATTTTCCGTACCAACGATTCCAACATATACTGTTCCAGCATGAATCAGGTCAATGGCACTTGCTTCCGTCGTACAATCTTTATCAATATAGTATTTTACGATGTAATCTTCGTTTTCTGTCAGATAGCTTCCGGTCTTATTGAACTTCACCTGAATGTTCTTCGGCTTGGTATCAAGACCGTTATATACAGTATCGGAAATTCCGGTTACCGTTAAAGTATCATTGGAAAGTAAGGTACCGATGGTAAACTTCTCAATTCGTGTTCCACTGTAGTTACCCTGTCCGGTTACTTTAATCCATGCGGTTCCCACCTGACTGTTATTGGTAGAATATTCATAAGTAAAGTCTGTTCCATTTACCAGTGCTACAATTCCATTTTCCGAATTATCTTTCAGGCTGATATTCGGTGTATAAGTAGTACCCTGAATATAAGGATAGTTCCGGTTTGCCGGGTCAAATCCTGTATCAGAAGCATCGGATAACGCCGCACTGATATTTTCAGAAGAAAGATCCCTTGCCAGAATAGAGAACGGAATTGTCTTGCTTCCGGTATAGTTGGTGGTATCCTTCGGAGTAATCTGAACAAACGGTCCGGAAGTTCCATTTGCATCTTTTACAGCTTCATTATTAAAGTAAGCTGCTGTATAATCCACATTGCGAACCAGCGGTTCTGCACTGGTGGATGTCATGTAAACATTTAATTCCGGTTCATACTTGGTTTTTAATGGTACATACTGTGGATCTTCTATTTTAGAGTATACTAAATCCTCAACATTTTTCTTTAAAATGTTAAACTCTACCGTTGCAGTTCCGGTACAGCTTGCCACACCGTGGATTGCTGCATATGGTGCATTTGCCCCGCCGGCGTTCGCTGCATTGATATTATTGCGATACTCATCCACTACATAATCTGTGTCTAACGTAAGGGTCTGTTCTTTGTTATTTTCATCATTAAATGTTAATTTAATTTCAGGCTCCTGTGCCTCACCATTGTAGGTTACGTCAGCAATTGTCTTGCTTACCGTAGACAGATCACGTTTTGTAATCGTAAAGGTCTTAGTCAGTGTTCCCTTGTAATTGCCCTTACCGATTACGGTAATGGTCTCGGTTGCGCCTGCCGGTGCACTGGATGGATTATCTGCATCCGTCTGGTAATACACACTATAGTTTGCCGGATCAATTACTTCTGAACCGCCAATCTTCTTAATGACCAGAGAATCCGGCTTAATCAGCTTACCGGTATAAACATAGCTGTCCGCAATTCCGGTAATCTCATAATCTTCCATATGAATGGAATCAATGGTAAATGCTTTCGCCTTGGTGGTTCCCATCAGTTTACCGTTTGCTGTTGCCTGAATGACTACACATGGTCCGTTCTCGCCATTTGCTGCTGCAACTGCAGTATTCTTACGATAAGTTACCGTATAATCTTTTCCTTCTTCCAAGGTATCAAAGGTAGAACCGGTTAATGCATATTTCACAACCGGAACCGGTCTGATTTCCTGTCCGGTATAGGAGAATACATCTCCACCTAAGTCAATACTTAAATCATCACTGCCCAGGTCGTATTTAATCGCAAACTTCGCCGATTTCTCACCACTGAAATAAGTTCCGGTTCCCTCAATCGTTACGGTCGGGTCAGTCAGTGAAACAGATTTACCGTTTACAATGCTCTTAATGTTGTAGTCAGTTCCAAGTGCCAAAGTCTTGCCATCACATACCACAGTCATATTTTCAATTGGCTGTGTGGTTGTATTGTATTCGCTTCCAGTATATTTCTGTGCCGGAATCGTAATCTCAGCATCTTCAATTTTACCGGTAATTGCAAAATTCGCAACATAGCTGCCTACCCAGTGATTCTTCTCAATTCCGGTAATGAGTACACTGGCCTGCCCTGGAACAGTATTATTTCTATAAGACACGCTGTAATGTGTTCCCTCTATCAGACGTTCCTGGGTATCGCTGCCTTTTACATACACGGTAACGGTAGGTTTCATTCCGCCGGATGCTGCCTGTGCCTTATCATACTCAATGGTATCATAGCTTAACTTCACTTCAATCTGGTCAGCAGAATTATTCATATCTCCATCATAGTAGAAGTAACTATTCTTGGTTCCCTTAAAGTTACCGGTTCCTTCAATGGTAATATCCTGCTGTCCTACTTTAAATTTATCTACCTGGGTCGGAGTATAGGTATAATCTACGCCAGGCTGCAGTGTATATGAATATTCTCCAATTCCGGACTCATTCGGAAAACTCTGTGTTACTGTGAAATCCGGAATATTCTTTTTAAAAATGTAACTCATTCCCTGCAAAGATACGCCTACACCATCAATACTCTTCCGCTGAATAATAAACTGATTAGAGCCTGCAATCTTATCTGCAGTATAATCTGCACTTTCCAGCACACCGGTGTAATTTCCGATACCCTGGATTCTTACATAAGTTGTTCCTGCATTGGTCTTCTCGGCTGCTGTTGCAACATTCTGGAAATCTGCATCAGAATATACTTCAAACTGATAATCCTTATTCGTTGACAATAAGCTGGAAGAATCTCCATAGCTTACTTTTACGGAAGGAGTCAGTACTTTATTGGCATAAACCGGACTATTTACATCTACCCGGAGTTTGCTTAATTCGTTGATATCCTTCTGATTAATGGTATAGCTTACGGTTGTTGTTCCTGTATAGTTGCTGTTTTCTGCCGCCTTTAAGGTCAGAGTTGCAATTCCCGCATTGATTGCATTTTCACTGCTTTCAATACTGTATTCCTTATCGGTCAGAATATAGCCATTGGTGGTAGGGTACTGTAATACAACACCATCTCCGTCTGCGGTAGTAGAAATTACAACTTTCTGCTCAATTCCATTATATGTATAAGTTCCATTTACTCTTGCATTCAGTTCAGATATATCCTTCTTTGCAATGACTGCATATCCGGAAATATCTCCATAATACTGACCCTTGCCGGATACTACGAAGTAAATCGTCCCCGCATTGATAAATGCCTCATTTGTCTCAGAGCTTACAACATTCTTGTGTGCTGCATCACTATAGAAGGAAATGCTATAGGACGACGGTTCCGGAATTGCATCCATCATTTTTGTCTCAATTGCCTGAATCATTTCATCCTTATGGGAATTGCGGTTATAGGTTCCACCGGAAATATTAAATGCCGGCACAACGGTCGCAATATTTGCTCCAATAAAGAATGTGGTTGTTGCGGTTCCGGTATAATTCTTACCGTCTACTGCTTTGATTCTGACATATACTTTTCCGGAATTCTTATGTTCTGAAACCTGTTTACATAATTCATCGTCATAATATCCTTCAACTTCATAATCCACGCCTGCAACCAGTACACGGTTTCCATCAGATACACTGATACCCGGCTCCACTGCTTCTCCGGTATAACCGCAGTTGCTTGCAGTTACGGTCAGCGTGCTCATGTTCTTTGGTGTGATTTTATAAGAAGTACGGATACTTCCGCCTAAATTAGCATAAGTTCCAAGACCGCTGATTAATACATAATAAGTACCTGCGTCCACCGGCTCTGCAATGACCTTCTTGTATGCAGAATCCGTAAAATAAGTAACCTTAAAGTCTTCGCCCTGTACCAGGCCTTTGGCGCCGTTATTATCAGTAATACGGATTGCCGGTACCTGCATGCTGCCATTGTATTCAAAGGTAACCTGTGTCGGATCATAGTTTGCAGAACCTGCAACGATATTACACTCGCATTCATTTAATTTTCTTGGCACAATACTGAAGGTTCCACGGTTCACGCCACCCTCTGCCAGTGCATAATCTCCAGTCAGTCTGATATAAGCCTTTGCATTGTTGGTTCCAATTTCGATGTTATCTTCACAGGAAACCACTTCTACATACTGGCTGTCCAAGGTGACATTTTTACTACCTTCTTTATAATAAACGGTAATATTTGCAGGATCCGGCACAACAGCACTACCGGTATAAGTCTGGTCTGTAATTACAATATCTGTCGGGCTGATGTTCTTTGGCTTAATCATATAAGTATATACTCTTTCGCCTCCGGCATAATTACTGCCATCCAGACCGGTTATCTTAAGATAATAGGTTGCTGCATGAATCAGTTCCTGTACGCCCGTAGTGTCTTCCTTATCGTCTGCCCGTTCAGTACATTCCGGATCACGATAAACAGCATAGTCAAAATCCGTTCCTTTTTTCAAGGCATTCCCCTCATCATCGGTTGCTGTCAGGGATAATACCTTGCTCTTGCCGTCAAAGAAGCTGGAATAACTGGTATCTTTATTAATGACACCTGCTTCTGTTCCGTTGATTGCCAGCTTAAAGGTACATTTATCTAAAGATTTTGCTACAATATCAAAATAAATCGGCTCTGCCTTGGTTCCAAGGTCTCCTTCGTAGTAACCCAGTCCGGTTACCTTCACATAATATCTTCCGATGGAAGTCGGTTCAGATACTGCCTGGGTATATTCTGCATCTTTATAATAAGTAATCTTATATCTGGAATCACTGATGACATCACCGGATGTATTGGAAACTGTGATATTTGGTACGTTTTTCTTACCGTTATATTCCAGTTCCTCTTTATCCAGGACTGCCTTGCCCAGTTTGTCATAGATTTCAAAGTTAATAAATGCATTACCACTTAAATTACCAGTTCCTGTAATAATCAGGTTATTGGTTCCCGTCTGTCCTGCAGTAGTTTCATTTCGGTATGCCACGTTGTAGTTGCCAGCAGGAATCTCCACGCCATTCAACTTCACTACTACCTCATTGGTCATATCTGGTTTGCTATTCTTTACATAATAATATTTATCACTCTTTAAGGAAACACTGATGCCTGCTGCACTTAAATCCGCTTTACCGATTAAGAAGGTAAAGGTCTTGCTGCCCCGGTACAGGGAAGAGGAGTTTGCTGTTACTGTCATCTTCGCTGTTCCGGCATTCGTATTGTCTGCCCAGCTGGTAGTATAGTCAGACGACTGGATTCCTGCGGAGTTCTGGCTGTCAACCAGTGTAAATTCCGGTTTCTGCGCAGTTCCTGTATAAGTAGAATCACTCAGTCCATTTGAAACAGTTACAGAATCTGCCCCAATATTATAATAAATATTGTAACGGTTTTCTGCTACTGTTCCTGAAAAAGTATAATTACTGCTGCTCTTTAATACAATCTTAAAGGAATGTGTTCCAACAGAAGTATTGCTTCCTGCAGTATATTCTACGTTGTAATCATCAGAAGAAAGGTTCACCATGGTAGATGTACCGCTTACAATACCATACACACCGGTAATCGTCGGCAATACATCACTTCCGGTATAATAAACATATCCGTCTTCACCGGTTCCTTCCACTCCTTTATAATTAACACCGATATAGCTTAACTTCTGCTGTGCAATCGTAAAGCTCTTGGTGGTCTGCCATCTGTGGCTGTCTCCGATACCAACGATATCAATATATGCTGTTCCTGCGCTGGTATTATTACGGTAATAAACGGAATAATCCTCTTTTTCCTTTAATGTCACTCCGTCAATCTGAACTGCAACCGCCGGTTTGACCTCCTGTCCGGTATAGGTATAAGTATCATTTCCCGTTGCAGTCGCTCCATTTGCATCTGCTCCTAATGTAATGCTTCCATTGCTTGGAAATGCATCCGCTGCTTCTGCCGGCATCGCCGGAAGCACACCTGCAATCATACAGATACTTAAAACTAATACCAATATTCTTTTTCCAACATCCTTGTACTTACGCATAGAACCTCTCCTTGTTACTTCTTGTTTCCTCATCATTTTTCGCTTTATTCTTACTATATTCTTTTTGCTTTTCAGATTCAAGGGAAACCTTTTTCCGAAAAAGCACAGAATAATACACTTCTAGTTTTTTTATCGACCGGAAGTTACTTTTTCTTTACATTTATCCACAGATTTTTCCATAAAATCTGCATTAAAAAATATACTTGACATTTTAAGCTGCCACTGTTACCATTACAAACTGAAAACAAAATATCACTTTGCTAGGGGCGCCTTTGGCTGAGAAACGCATCTGCGTTGACCCTTATTACTTGAACCGGATAATACCGGCGTAAGGAAGCACATAGTTCAACCTCCTGGCAGAGTATCATCTTTAAGGAGGATTTTTTATGTCATTTTTTGCAACATACGACGGCTCATCTTACCAGCTTACCACCGCTGGTTTTACAGCCCTCGTTATCATCATGATTGCCATTCTTCTGATTGGCTGTGCTATCTTCGGTGGAAAGAAGAAATTCAGTGCAAAGCAGCTTGCATTTTCAGCTATGGCAATTGCCCTTGCCATGGTAACTTCCATGATTAAACTTTTCGATATGCCAATGGGCGGTTCCGTTACTTTACTGAGCATGTTATTCATCGTTCTGATTGGTTACTGGTACGGTCTGGGTGCCGGCTTAACCGCAGCTTTTGCTTACGGAATACTGCAGTTAGTCGTTGACCCTTACATCATCAGTGTTCCACAGATGTTAGTAGACTACCTCTTCGCCTTTGGTGCATTAGGCCTTTCCGGACTTTTCAGCAAATCCAAACATGGACTTATCAAAGGTTATATCGCTGGTGTATTAGGCCGATACTTCTTCGCATTCCTTTCCGGCTGGATTTTCTTCGGCATGTATGCTCCGGAAGAATTCCCGAATGCAGTGGTATACTCCCTTGCTTACAACGGTGCATACCTTGGTGCAGAAGCACTTATTACATTAATCATTATCTGTCTGCCACCAGTCCAGAAGGCATTGAATGCCGTTAAGAATATGGCAAATTCATAATATGATTCTGTCCAAAAAGAGCGTCTTTTCCAATTAGGAAAGAACGCTCTTTTTGATTATGCGAGTAGCGAGAAAAATCGCATGCTTGCATGCAGATTTGACGAGCACCGCGATAACTCGAGAAACTCGCAAAGCGTGTTTCTCGTAGTTGCATTTCTGTATTTTCTTAATTTGTCATTCATTACATCTGAATCCAGCCGAAAGCATTTGCTATGGAACTGATTAAAATAATCGCTGCAAAGATCGGACAAAGGTATTTTATCATCACTGTAAATATCTTTTTCCTGCGGAACGGGTTGCCGCCCTGGGTTACTTCTTCTTCAATCCGCTGCACTCCCACCACTCTTGATACCAGAAGGCAGGTTGCAATAGCCGCAATCGGCATCATCACGGAGTTCGTCAGGAAATCAAAGAAATCAAGAATCTGCATTCCGATAATTTTTACGTTCGCCAATGGTCCATATCCCAGTGTGGAAAGACTTCCCAGAAGAAGCATTACAATGCCGACAATTACCGTTGCTTTCCGTCTTTCCCAGCCCAGTTCATCTTCAAAAGTCGATACTGCACTTTCCGTTAATGCAATAGAACTTGTCATTGCTGCAAACAGTACCAGTACAAAAAATAAAATTCCGACTCCGGTTCCAAGTCCCATGCTGTCAAATACTTTTGGAATCGTAATAAACATCAATGATGGCCCCGCCTGCAGTGTTTCCGGATTTCCACCGGAAAATGCAAAGACTGCCGGAATAATCATCAGCCCTGCCATCATGGCAATCGCTGTATCGAAGATTTCCACGTTCTTCGTGGACTCCTCAATAGAAACTTCCTTCTTCATATAAGAACCAAAAGTAATGAGAATTCCCATGGCGATGGACAGGGAATAAAACATCTGTCCCATGGCTGTTACTACCGTCATCCAGGAAAAATTTTCAAGATTTGGAATCAGAAAATATTTAACTCCTTTTAATGCTCCCGGTCTGCTTACGGAATAAACCGTTATTAATATAGAAAGAACAACCAGCACCGGCATCATAAATCTGGATACCCGCTCAATACCATTCCGGACGCCGGCAAAGATAATCCCCAGCGTAAATACCGCAAAAAAAGCAAAGCAGATTTCTGTGGAAAGCCCGCTGGAAATGAAATCGGAAAAATATCCATCCGATGCAAGTTTACTGCCATTTCCCCTGATATATTCCACCAGATATTTCATTACCCAGCCGCCAATTACAGAATAATATGGCACGATTAAAACCGGAATAATCGCATTTATCCAGCCACCGAAAGAGAGCCAGCGGGATTTTCCAAAGGTATGATATGCTCCCACCGGGCTCTTCTTCGTCATTCTTCCGATAGAAGTCTCCGCCATAATCATCGTATATCCAAAAGTCAGTGCAAGTATAATATAAATCAGCAGAAAGATTCCTCCTCCATACTTTGCCGCAAGATATGGGAATCTCCATATGTTTCCCAGTCCCACAGAAGCGCCTGCTGCTGATAATACAAACCCTATCTTCCCCGAAAATGTACTTCTTTTCTCATTCTGTGTCTTCATTTTGTTTTTTCTCCTAAACTCATAATTTCCATGACGCAAAGTTATAGAAATCATAACACAGTCTCATAGTTCCTGCAATATTCTTTCCTTTTTATCATGCTACCCCTTATTTCCCCCTATATTTCTGCATTATATCTCCATATATTTCATTTGTTTTTACAGTGCATTTCCATGTTTTTTCTTTGTTTTTGCACAATTTGTGTTTTTTCACAAATTTTTCACAATTTTATTAGCACTCACCTCTTGACAGTGCTAATAATTGGTGCTATAACGTAGTCAGAACAAAGGAGAGGAACAAAAAAAGAGTTCCTAAAACATCCCGGTTCCAAAGAAACAAGGTAAACAAGCATAAAATGATTTATTAAAAAAGGAGAGATGACTTATGTTGATGCCTAGTATTTTTGGAGAGAATTTATTTGATGACTTCTTTGAGGATTTTCCATGGATGGACGATAACATGGATATGAAAAAAACTGAGAAAAAACTTTACGGTCGTAGAGCCGCACGTCTGATGAAGACAGATATCAAGGAACAAGATAATGGTTATGAACTGGTCATTGATTTACCTGGATTTAAGAAAGACGAAGTAAGTGCTTCCTTAGAGAACGGTTACCTTACCATCAGCGCTGCCAAAGGCCTGGATGAAAAAAATGAGGATAAGAAATCCGGCAGATATATCCGTAAGGAACGTTATTCTGGAGCCTGCAGCCGAAGCTTTTATGTGGGTGATGGCATTACCGAAGAGGATATCAAAGGCGAATTTAAACATGGTATTTTAAAACTCTTCGTTCCGAAGAAAGAGGCAAAACCTGCAGTAGAAGACCACAAATACATTGCCATTGAAGGATAATAGAATTTTATATAGTATCTGATTCAGATTAAGAAAGGAAGCATGCTATTATGTCAGATAAAAATCCAAAACATCCATTAAAGAAGAAGAAAGTAAAAGCAAAAATTAATGTAGCCGATCATGAAGCTGTTGAAGAAGCCAGAGAAGCTCACAGAAATAAAAAACATTATTATTAATTACAACAATTATTTTCAGGAGGAATGACTTATGTTAGTACCAAGTATTTTTTCAAACAACTTTGTAGATGATATATTCGATGATGTATTTCCATTCGGAGCTTACAATGCTCCTGCTGCAGACAACCGCGCTGCCATGAACACTGACGTTAAGGAATTTGACGACAGATATGAACTGGAATTTGAACTTCCAGGTTTTAAGAAAGAAGATATCCAGGCTGAGCTGAAAGACGGATACCTCATCGTCAATGCCAAACACCAGGACAACAAGGACGAAAAAGGCAAAGATGGCAAGTACATCCGCAAAGAACGGTATTATGGTTCTCTCCAGCGTAGTTTCTATGTTGGCGATGCCCTGACCCAGGAAGATATCAAAGGTGGATTTGAAAATGGCATCTTGACTCTGACCGTTCCGAAGAAAGAAGCAAAACCTGCAGTAGAAGAAAAGAAATATATTTCTATTGAAGGATAATGAATATCATAACAACTTATGTTGCTAAAGTTTAATTTATAAACTGGCAGTAGCAGACGGATTCGCATTTTCCATCTGTTGCTGCCAGCTTTTTTATAATTAACTCTGCAATATAAATCTTTTTCTCTGCTCCATCTGTTATTTTATTGTGGATGCACGCTGCTTAATATTCTTATTAAAGTTAATCACATTATGATTATATTCTTCATCCATCAGTTCAGAACGAATCATAAAATCTGCGGTCGCTTTATTATTAGCAATCGGAATGTCATAGACCTGGGCAATACGAAGCAATGCCTTTACATCCGGGTCATGAGGTGCTGCAGTAAGCGGGTCTGAAAAGAAAATAACGAAGTCTATTTTTCCCTCTACTATCTTGGCACCAATCTGCTGGTCTCCACCCAGCGGGCCACTGTTATAGCCCTTAACCGGCAGTCCCGTCTGGTCTGTAATCATCTTTGCAGTTGTTCCTGTTCCACACAGAAAATGTTTCTTTAAAGTCTCTGCATTGTCTTTACACCACTGAATCAGTTCTGCCTTTTTCCCATCATGGGCAATCAATGCAATGTTTTTCTGTTTTCCTATGGTCAATGTAATAAAATCCGGTTCCATACTCATATTGTCTTCTCCTTTATTGTATTGTTTTCCAACCATATTTATTATAGCATAACAAATGGTTTTCAGACAATATTCAGGTAACTCATATCTGTACAAACTGCCTCCGGCAGTTTCTTCCAAATGCACTGCAACAAAAAAAGTACACTTAAGAAGTGTACTTTTTCCAGTCGATGCGACAGGATTTGAACCTGCGACCTCTGCGTCCCGAACGCAGCGCTCTACCAAGC
>ERZ773114.2803-NODE-2803-length-15515-cov-3.340427_pt1 | contig 15515 bp, 14 predicted proteins | sample MGYA00580564_ERZ773114 | MGnify/ENA primary metagenome ERZ773114 (study PRJEB29015, sample SAMEA2737836) | human gut metagenome | biome: human gut; feature: human-associated habitat; material: faeces | place: China | collected 2012 ... | reverse complement strand
CCCCTCCATAATATATATAACCGTCATAGAGGGGAAGATTCCGTTCCAGAAGCTTCAGAAGAGCTGTTTTCCCATGACTGTTAACAGGCAGAAATCCCATAACCTCCCCCTGAAAGATCTGAAGGTTGAAGTCCTTCAGCTTTACAACCTCATCCTCTTTATACGTCACACGCTCCATTCTGAGAACTTCATTTCTCATGCCAGCACACTCCTGTTTTTTACCTGTCTGTCGTCAGTAAGTATAGGGATGGTGATCTCCACATCTGTCCCTTCTCCCGGTACAGAATAAACGTGCATACCATATTCATCCCCAAAAATCAGATGGATTCTGTTATTCACATTCACCAGAGCGATTCCGCCCTGTTTTTCTTCGTTGTCGTGAAAAGCTTTGGTTGACTTGCCCAGCTTCTGGTTCAGCTTTGCCTTATAGCGACCGTACTGCTCTACCTCGTCCTCCTCAATGCCGAGATTTGCTGCGATCTCGGTTATCTTCTTCATCTTCGCCTGTCCCTCCGGGGAGAGGTATCTCGCTGACGGAGAACGGCGCAGAAGCAGGGACATACGCGCACAGTTGTTGATCTCGATTCCTGCCGGACACGGCATACAGTAGCCGCAGCCCCGGCAGAATTCACCTGCCAGCTCTTTCTGGTCTTTTTCAATAACAGCTTTCAGCTCGTCCGTCAGTTCCGGTGGATTGCCGATGTAGCTTAAAAATTCGTCCAGCTCGCTTTCCTTCTGTACACCCCAGATCGGCAGTACATTCTCAAACTGTGCCATATAGGCATAGATCGCAGCCGAATTGGTCAGCAGACCGCCCGACAGACCCTTCATTGCGATAAATCCCATTTTGTGCTCCGCACAGGCCTTCGCCAACGCGATCTCCCGCTCGGTGGAAAGATAATTAAATGGGAACTGCAAGGTATCGTAAAGCCCCGACTCGATCGCCTCCTCCGCAATGCTCATGCGGTGGTTCGTGATGCCGATGAAACGGATTTTCCCCTGCTCTTTTGCTTCGAGCATCGCCTCATAAAGACCGCTTCCGTCTCCCGGCTTCGGACAGACTGCCGGATTGTGGAACTGGTAAATGTCCACGTAGTCTGTTTTTAAGTTATGTAAACTCGTCTCCAGATCCTTCCAGAAGCCTTCCGCCGTCGTTGCCGCTGTCTTGGTCGCAATATAGATATGCTCGCGCACATCGCTCAATGCATAACCGATCTTCTCCTCGCTATCCGTATAGAAGCGTGCCGTATCAAAGAAACGGACGCCCGCGTCATACGCCTTGCGAAGCAGTACCTTTGCATCATCAAAAGAAATACGCTGGATTGGCAGCGCGCCAAATCCATTTTTATTGATGATAATATCCGTCTTTCCAAGGGTAACCGGCGTACCGGCTACCCTTTCTCTTTTATCCAGCATCTCTTTCAGCGCCTCGTCGCTGTCATCGATCCAGACATCCTCCTCATCGGCGTTGAGACCGAGATATTTTGCCAGTGTCCGCTCATCATCCGACCGGTTCCAGCGGGAAATGTAGCGATCGATTTCCTCAAATGGAATCTGACCGGACAGGTACAATTCTTTAAATGTCATACTTCCTTCCGCTCCTTTAAATTCTTAAGTACCGTAATTTCCTGGTTATCTATGTGCCCCCTGGCTACCGCCTTTGCCTCCGCCATATGGCGCAGACGCAGTGCCGCCAATATTTTTTCATGCTCTAACTGCAGAATCTGCCGTTTATCCTCGTCCTTGATGTATTCCAGACGGAACCGGTACATCTGCTCACGCAGGTTGTTCAAAATCTGCACCAGACGCTTGTTGCGGGTCGAATGGTAGATCACGTCATGATATGCCTCGTCCGTCTCCGCGATCTTCATCGCATCGCCCTGATCAATCGCCGCTTTAAATGCTTTCTGTGCTTCTTCCAATGCCTGCATATCTTCTTCCGTCATGCGCTGGCACGCCAGCTCAATCGCCAGTTCCTCCAGCGAACGGCGCACTTCCAGCACATCTTTCAGGCTTTTTTCCGAAATCCGCGCCACCTCCGCGCCGCGCCGCGGAATCATCAGAACGAGTCCTTCCAGCTCCAGCTTGCGGATCGCCTCACGGATCGGGGTGCGGCTGACGCCCAGCTTCTGTGCCAGCTGAATCTCCATCAGGCGCTCGCCCGGTGCCAGCTCTCCCTTTAAGATTGCCTGGCGGAGTGTGTTGAATACCACATCCCTGAGTGGGAGATATTCATTCATTTTAACCTCAAAATTGTTCCCCATCTGCGTGCCCCTTCCTGTTGTAAAAACTAGTCAGGTATACCTGTTTCGCCAGATCCTGGCTGCTGCCATAGCGGAGTTCCTCATACGCCGCCTGCGCCGCCGTCTGGTTCGTAAACAAGCCAAATACGGTTGGACCGCTTCCGCTCATCAGAGAGCCGTCCGCGCCCATCTCCATCATCTTATCTTTGAGTGTCTGAATCACCGGATTTTCCGGGATCGTCACCGTTTCCAGCACGTTTCCAAGCTGTGAAACGACGCCGGAGAGGTCTTTTTTCTCGATCGCCGCCCGCATCGCATCAATATCCGGATGCGCCTCTGCACCCAGAGACGGCAGGTTTAAGCTCTCGTACACATGCTTCGTTGAAACGCTGACCGCCGGTTTGGCAATCAGCACGCGGCACTGCGGCATCGGCGGAAGCGGTGTCAGGATCTCCCCGATTCCCTCCGAAAGAGCCGTTCCCCGCATGATACAGTACGGCACATCCGCCCCCAGACGGACGCCGCGCTCCATCAGCTCCTGTTTCGAAAGCCCCAGTCCGAACATCTTGTTGACACCAAACAGGACTGCGGCCGCATCGCTGCTGCCGCCTGCCATCCCGGCTGCCACCGGGATAAATTTCTTCATCTTGATCTCCACACCGTCTCGGATTCCAAACTCATCCATCAGAAGTTTCGCCGCGCGGTAACCTAAGTTATTTTCATTGTCCGGCAGATAATAAAGGTTCGTTGAAAGACGGATTCCCTCTTCCTCCGTCCGGTTCAGTTCGATCGCGTCGTACACGCGCACCGTCTGCATGATCATCCGCACTTCGTGGTAGCCGTCTTCTCTCCGGCGGACTACATCCAGACCGAGATTGATCTTTCCATATGCTTTCAGCTCCAGATGCCTGATCATCGGTCATTCCTCCCATCGTTCCCTTAGTGTAATCACACTAGATTGTATTTTTTCATTATTTTGTATACAAGCTATTATATCCTTTTTGCATACAAAATACAATAGAATCCTTGCAAGATGAAGGTACCTGAATGAATCCCATTTTTTCCGCCAATATCCGTGAAGCCGTGTTGGAACGCTTCGTGCGAAGCCGGATCTTATCCAGCTCCAACGTTTCAAACCCGTATTTCACAATCGCCCGGCAGGCTTCCAGCGCATATCCCTGACGGCGGAACGGTTCATAAATATGATATCCCAGCTCTCCGTCCGTCAGCCCCGCCTTTCCAACCAGCACACCGTCCGCGCGGCGTTCCAGCGCCCACAAACCGCACTCGGCAAAGCGGTACTGGTGTTTCCGGTATTCCTCGCGCTTGTTCCAATCAGAAAAAGTTCCGTCGGCATCCTCAGCGGATGCCGGTTCCAACGGATCGTCCTGGGAAAATTCACGAATGATGAGGCGGTCGGTTTCCGCGATGAACCACGGGAGAGCCAGATGGCGGCGGACGACGCGTTCCAGGAATGTTTCATCGGCGTCTTCAGGGTCTGTAATAAGGTAAAGGCAAGATGAATAGTCGGCCGGCTGTTTTTCCTCGTTTTCCCTCCATAAGCCAACAATAGCTCTCCCGGCTGCTTTCGCAGCCTGAAGAGCTTCGTTTTCATCGGAGAGAATCACCGGGTATGTCTGTCCCGCAATGGTTACTTCTCGTTCGATTGTCATAGATTATCTTTCTTTTCCTTTTTCCGGCTCCGGGTACTCCTCGCCGAAGGTGTCAACGGTCATCTTTTTGATCTTCTGCTCTTTCAGCGGACGATCGCCCCAGTCGGTGCGGACACCGGCAATCTTGTCCACGATATCCAGACCTTCAACTACCTTCCCGAAGGATGCATACTGACCATCCAGATGCGGGGAAGTCTCATGCATGATGAAGAACTGGGAACCTGCGGAGTTCGGGTCCATCGCACGCGCCATAGAGAGAACGCCCTTGGTGTGCTTGAAATTGTTCGTAAAACCATTCTGGCTGAACTCACCCTTGATGGTATACCCTGGACCGCCCATACCGTTTCCATTCGGGCATCCGCCCTGAATCATAAAGCCCTTGATGACACGGTGGAAGATCAGACCATCATAAAAGCCCTTCTTGATCAGGCTGATAAAGTTGTTGACTGTGTTCGGCGCAATCTCTGGGTAGAGCTCTGCCTTCATGATATCACCATTTTCCATCTCAATGGTAACAACTGGATTTTTCATGTATGTTTCCTCCTGAATTTTAAAAAATACCTCATTAAGTGGTCACATTATACCATAAGAACGTTCGAAAATCGACTGTTTTTCGTTCCATATTTGTCCATTTTCTTTACATTTCGTAAGTTTCTCCTCACAATTCATTCACATTTATGGCTTAAGATGTATAGCACAATGTCGAAATGGACATTCTATGCGAAAAGATGAATGTTGCGCTCAGGAATCATCATCTGTCCTGCATCATACATCTGTGAGCAAACTAAGTCAAAAGAAAGGTTGGTAATGTACTATGAAAAAAACATATTTTGCAATCCTGGGCGCGGCTGCGATCCTCTCGCTCGCAACCGCCTGCTCTTCCAAAAACGTGAATGAACCGACTGCTAATGAATCGTCCCAGTCCGCCTCCTCCGAGTCCAGCTCGAATGGCATGGACGAAAGCAGCCGATGGATGATTTAAAAGAAGACGCCAAAGACGCCGTTCTTCCATCCGAAGGAACTGCCGATGCAAAACAGTCCACAATGACTGGTACGATCAGCGACATCAAAGACTTTATGTTTACGATCACCGCCGACGGAACCGATTATGAATTCAGCTTCGAGCAGGATCAGAAACCGGACGGGCTTTCTGATGTAAAAGATGGGGATAAAGTTACCGTAACGTATACGGGAACCGTCAGTGAAGTGGATGCATTCAGCGGAACCGTTTTATCAGTTAAAAAAGCGGAATAAGGATTGTTGACACACTTTATACCCGTATTTTTTATGGCAGTCTTGACAGACGAAGCACGCAAAATATCTGCGCTTCCTGCCCAGGCTGCCATTTTCGATCCTCCGAACATAAGATATATTTATCGTAATCATGGAATCCATGTTCCGCGTTCATATTTCGTTCACACTTCATTAAAAAACCTTTTACACAATTAACATGGTTTCTTCACGATTTTTCCCTATACTATAACCATAGCAACAAGCAATGCTTACAAATTTTTTTCATAATACCGAGCTGAGTTTATATCAGCTCTCCTCCCTTTTTCAATACCAAAAGACCTCTCACTGCTGGAGAGGTCTTTTGTTGTATCTGAATTTCTCAACTCTCTCACCGTTCCGGTCTTCGTACCTTCCTGCCAAGCAGCACCAGCGCTGCAAGATTTGGCACCGCCATCAGCCCATTGAAAATATCAGATACCGCCCAGACGGCTTCCATCCGGCTGACGCAGCCGAGAAAGACCGAGGCAAGATAACCTCCGTGATACAAAATACATATTTTGTCGGCACGCTTCTGTGGGACACCCCGCATCAGCCATCCAAGTGCCTGATCGCCGATGTAAAACCAGGCAAGGATCGTGGCAAAGGCAAACAGCACCATACACGCCGCCGTCACTATGCCGCCTGCATTTCCAAAACGGGCTGCCAGAGCCGCCGCCACCGCGCCGCTGCCGCCCAGGGAATCGATCTTCTCGGTCAGATTGTGTGGAAATACACAGAGCAGTAAAAAAGCGGTCAGGCTGCACCCTATGATCGTATCGAAAAACACCTCGAAAATCGCCCACATTCCCTGTTTCTGCGCTTCCTGCCTCTGTCTTAGCCTCCCCTTTCCCTCACTCATCCCATGTAGCACCGCCAGACTCCCCAGGCCCGCCTCATTGGAAAACACACCGCGCGATACCCCGCTCCGGATCGCCGCTGCCATTCCGTACCCGGTCATCCCGCCCGAAATTCCTGAAAAATTCAAAATACTGCTTCCATCCGTCTGTCCTGCATTATCTGCCAGTCCAAATGCCCCGCCCACAATGTTCCCCAATACTTCCGGTATCTGATCATAAAAGCTGAACACGGCGATTCCACCTGCCAGCAGATACAGCCCCGCCGATACCGGTACCAGCACCGAAGCCGTCCATCCGATGCGTTTTGCCCCGCCAAAGAGCACCACGGCAGTCAAAACTGCCAGTATGATACCGGTTCCAAGCGGCGGCAGGGACGCTGCATAGCGCAGACTATCCGCCAGAGCCCCCGCCTGTACCATACATCCCATTCCAAGCGACGCCAGCACGCAAAACAGGGCATAGCATTTTCCAGCGAAACAGCTTCCAACCCCATTTTCCAGATAGGCATAAGGTCCGCCCCCATACAAAATTCCCAGATAAACCTCCGTATATGCCAGCGCCATCCCCAGAAATGCCGCCGCCCACATCCAGAACACAGCACCCGGACCACCGATCGCCAACGCGGCTGCCACGCCCGTGATATTTCCCGTTCCGACCGTCGCCGCCAGCGCGGTGCAGGTCGTCAAAAGCTGTCCTTTCCCGCCGCTCCCAACCGTCTCTCCCCACCAGACTCTGATATGACGGATCGGAAATCCCCGCAGACGCACCATGCAGAGGACTCCAACCGCCAGAAACAGTCCCAGAAGCCACGGTCCCCACACCATTTTCTGTACGATTCTGAGCGCTTCCATCCGAGCACCTTTCTATATCTATTTTCACTCTATCAAACCAATCTTATGATTTACTATGATATTTTATTCTCCAAGCCGTGATATTGCCTTACGAGAACTCTCTTTCCATCCACCTTTTCTTACACTTTCTGTAAACATCCGCAAACCCCATGACAAACCAGACCGGCAGTGCTACAATAAGCATATCGGACAGGCGGACAAATTTCCAAATCTCTGTCCTTCTGGAAAGGATGAAAACAATATGCCAGGTTTTACCACGCACTATATATTCGGCATGAAAGCATACAACGATATGCCGTTCACACCCTTAAAACACACGATCGCCAAATACCGCTGGCTCTACCAGCTCGGTCTGCAGGGACCGGATATGTTTTTCTATAATATCCCGATCCTGCGCCACCGCGATTACCGCAACGTCGGTTCCTATATGCACGAACACAAGGTAAACGCCTTTTTTGAGTGCTGTCTGCGCCGTATTGGAACTATCCGCTCGCGCCAGCAGCAGGAGGAAGCCATCTCCTATCTGGCCGGATTTATGAACCATTACATTGCCGATTCGATCTGTCATCCTTACGTGTACGGGCGCATCGGCTATCCGGTGGATGCCCCGACCTCCATGCATCACGGGATGCACGCACATCTGGAAAATGAGCTCGACGCGATCCTGCTCTGGAAATATAAAAAAAAGAAGCCGTCTGAATTTAACCAGACCGCCACGATCTGTCTAAATGGACAGGAAATCCAGTTTATTTCCCATTTCCTGGCTTCCTGCATCAACGAAACCTATTATCCGATCACCTACCGCAACAACTTCCAGGTTACTCCGGCGATGGTGCACCGCTCCATCTGGGCGCTGCGCTTCGGCTGCCGGACACTCTCGGACAAGAACGGCAAGAAAAAATTCGGCATTGCACAGGTCGAATCCATCTTCGTCAACCACCCAGTTGCTTCCGCGAAAATGGTAACGGACTCCGTAACCGACTACCGGAGCAGCTGTAACCTAAACCACGAAGCATGGGGCAACCCGTGGGATCCGACCCGCGTCTCAACCGCCTCGTTTGTTGATCTCTTCCATGAAACATTGGACAAATGCAGCCGTGTCTATGCGCTTTTAAACAGCGCCGTCACAGACAACATGCCGTTAGATAAACAGGATTTATCGCCGCTTCTGGCTGAACTGGGGAATGAGTCTTATCACAGCGGACTACCTGTTGAGTGAAAACACGTACTTCGGTTCCTGGTAAATAAAAGCTGTCATATGAAGAACACTCATCTGTTTCTCATATGACAGCTTTTTTGATCACTTTTCTCTTAATTATACACAGAAAATATCCCGTGTCTGTGCAGACAACCTCTTATTCTGCGTTCTCTGTCTCTTCCTCCGCCTCAGTCGTATCGTACTCGCCTGCTGCTTCTTTCTCTTTCACCTTGGAAATCAGCTCTTTGGTATCCGGAAGTTTGAAATCTGCGCCAGCCTCATAGGAACCACTGATAAACCATGCGTCCTCGTTATCCTGGTCGCTCTCCGGAACGATGCTGTAGGACAGTGCATACTGTTTCCACAGTCCGCCGTAGGAATCTTCACCGGACATCTCAATCGAGAAGTCCTGGGTGTGGACAATGTCGTTGAATCCCTTGATTAAATCTTCCGCATAGGTTCCTATCTGATCATCCGGCAGATCATCTGCCACTACCCAGATCAGCATGATCTGTTTCTTGTTCGGCTCCATATAGAAATGGAAATCGCGGCCGTACTCGTAGGTACTTGTATCCTTAAACATGTCTTCCGCGTCCGTGCTGACCTGTGTCCAGTCGATCTCAACATTTTCCTGGGTCTCAAAATTCGGATCTCCGACTACCGTCTCAGAAGTCGGTTTTACAATCGTACTCTCCGTGCATCCGCTGAGCAGCGCCATACACGCAACCATCATTATCAGAAGTTTTTTCATCGTGTTCTTCTATCCCTTCATTCACTCATTCACAGCCGGAACCAGCCCGAACCGCATGGCTATTATATAATATCGCCTTTTGTTTTTGTAGTCATTTTAGAAAAATTCAAAAAATCTTCATACTTTCCAAAATTTCCCGTAAACAATCCATCTGGACCATTTTACCGCCATTTAGCGCATCCAGGTTGTCAATCCAAATCCTCAACCGTAAGCTCTGTGTCATCCTCCTGCACACCCTGCTGTGTTTTGGCATCCTCTGCCTCTTTCTGTGCAGGTTTTTCTTTCAGCGGCTTCTTTTCCGTGGAACCAGTTCTTACTTTTCCACTCTCTGCCAGCCGGGACGCGGCTGCATCTGCCGCCGGAACCTGTCCTGAACCAGATCGCACATCCATGTCAGACTCCGCCTGCTCTGTGCTCTCATCTGCATCCGCTGTGCCAGGCGCCCTGTAGGACGCGCCCATCCGCTTTTCAAGCAGTTTTTCAAACTCTTCCCGCGAACAGCCGATCTCCTGCAGACGCTGTCTTCTCCGTTTTCTCCGCTCCTCCTGACGTCTCTTTTCTTCCTGATGACGCTGGTAGAACAACCATACAAGCGCCGCACACGCCGCTGCCAGAAGCACACTGACGACCACAATCAGCACCGTTCTCACCGATACTTTCGGAAGTTTCGGCAGGATCAGGTGGAACGAAGATTTCGCCTGCTTCGGTTTTCCGGACGCGCCTGTATTGGATGCTGCCGGATCCGATGCCGTATTTCCGTCATCCGGAGCCGTCTCCCCGTTTGCTGCCGCTTCTGCCGCCGATGCGCTGATCAGATACACCTGTCCGATCTTGCGGTCGTTGTATTTGTAAGAAAGCAGTGCCACCGCGCCCAGCGGTGCATCCTCCGGCAGATCCGTTACCACCGTCTTCTCCGCATCCGCAAACGAAGCATCCTTCGGGATCGTGATGACTGCCGACGTATCCATCGATAAATCGGACGGCTGATAGCTATTGTCTCCGATCTGCACCGGCTGATCGCCGCTTGTGTATGCCGTCTCATTTTCCGAAATATTTACATTTTCAAACCGTAGAAAGCCGAAATCCAGCAATGCAATCGTATCCTGATAATGGGTCGCCTGCGTACTCTTCATCGTGACCGCAATCTGGCGTCTGTCATCCTTGATCGCATAGGTAACAAGCGTCTGCCCCGCAACGGATGTGTAACCGGTCTTTCCGGCCACCGCATATGGATAATAGTTCGGACTCTCTGTGTCAGTCGTGATAAGAAGCTTGTGCTCCGGCTGGATGGTCACACCGTCCGGATTGTTCTTCGTCGCCGGTAATCGGTAGCTCTTATCCTTACTGATCGTTAAAAGCGTGTCATTTTTATACGCCGCCGATGCGATCAGCGCCATATCATACACAGAAGTGAGCTGTGTGTCGTCATTCAGACCGGACGGATTCGCAAAATGGCTGTTCTCACAGCCAAGCTCCGCCGTCTTCTCGTTCATCATCTTCACAAAACCGTCGCGGCTTCCGCCCACATGCTCCGCCAACGCATTCGCCGCCTGGTTGGAAGAACGCATCAGCAGCAGGTAGAGACAATCGCGCACCGAAAGCGTGTCGCCCTCCTCGATGGCGTTCTTGTTTCCGCTGCCATCTTCCACGTTGTAAACGGCATCGTGGGAAAATGTGATCGTATCATCCAGACTGCTGTTCTCAATGACTACGAGCGCCGTCAATATTTTCGTGATACTTGCCGGTGCCTTCTGCACATGGATGTTCTGCCCGAATAAAACCGCCCCGGAGTCCGCATCCATGACAATGCCTGCCTCCGACTCGATCCCCGTATCCGAGGGCCAGTCCGGCTTTGCAAATGCCGTCATCGGCATTCCGGCAGCCATCAGTGCCGTGATCATCAAACTTATCAGTAAACGTCTTAATCTCTTCATACGATTCCTTCCTGTCAGCTTTCCTTTTCCGGAAATCCTTTTGTATCATGAACGATATAAATTGGACGATCCTTCAATTCTGTAAACAGGATCGCGATATACTCCCCGATAATTCCCACAATCACGAACAGCATCGCGAACATAAAGCATAAAAGCACTACGATCGTCGCGTAACCATTGGGCGTTCCTTTGACCGCCCACTCATAAATCGTTTCCAGCATCACGAGCAGCCCCAGAAAGCCCACGATAATTCCCGAGTAAATGCCGAGCTTTAGCGGCAGATCCGAAAAGCAGAGAATCGTATTGATCGAAAATTTAAATAATTTCCGAATACTGTACTTGCTCTCGCCCGCCACCCTGGCTCTCGCCTCATACTCGATGGTCGTCCGGTTAAATCCGATATTCTGCACATAGCCGCGCAGGAAACGCACTTTTTCCCGGTAATTGGTCTTTAACACCTGCGCCGCATTGGCAGTCAGCGCAAAGAAATCGGATGCGTTATTTTCCAGCTTCACATCTGAAATCTTGTTCAAAAATTTATAAAAAGCAGAAGACGTCAGGTTTTTGATGAATCCAGCCGATTTATTTTTCGTCCGGACCATGTTGATAACCTCATAGCCCTCTTCGAATTTTTCGATTATCTGCGCCACACATTCCGGCGGATGCTGCAGATCGGCATCCATACACACGATGCCCTCCCCGATGCTGTGATCCAGCCCCGCAAGCATCGCCGCCTCATGGCCAAAGTTGCGGGAAAAGTTGATCACACGTACCCGCGGATCCGCTGCTGCCAGTTCTGCCAGAATCTGCCCCGAGGCGTCCGCACTTCCGTCGTTGACAAAAATCAGTTCGTAATTCCACGGCAGCGCCTCAAAAACCGGAGTTGCCTCCCGATAGAACTCATGCAGCGCCTTTTCCTCGTTGTAAACAGAAATCACGATCGAGATCGTCTTTGGTTTCTGTCCGTTCATATTTTCCATCCTGTTCTGCATGGTCGACTGTCTGGTTTCATTTTTCTTCTTATCTTCCATGCTGTCTGTCCGTTTTTTCTTATCTTTCTTACTCATATTTCATCTTTCAATTAAGCATCCGGGTCATCCAAAATTTCGATCGCTATCGAAGAATGTGCCGGAACCCGTTTTTCCACCGGCGGCAGCGTCATATAGTCGCCGTAAATCCACTCCAGCACATGCTCATAGCCCACCGGCACCATCAGCTTTGTGTCCTCAAACGGCAGATCCACCGCGTGCTCGCACCATGCGCCCTCCAGCGTTACATAGAGATAATCCGGCTGGTAATTGCTGTAATACCAGTGTTTCGTCTTCTTTTTGCGATCCTTCGCCGCTGCAAGTCTCTGCAGCTTAAATAAAACCGGCATCGGGACAAGGTGTCCCACACCTGCCAGCACACCAACCCGCAGCTTATCCATCAGGCTGTATTTGCTGAAATCAATCTGATCACGGTGTGCGATCGCCATTCCATAAATAATCTTCTGAAGAAATTTTGCGCTCCACGCGCCCACCTTACTATCCGGCAGGCGGTCAAGGACGAACAGATCCACCCAGAGATGGTTTAATTTTCCCTCATAAAACTGCATCTGCTCATTGTCCTCATGGACGCGGCTGTTGTCATAGATGACGCGCGTTGTAAAATCATAAAACACCTTGCCACCCCGGATCTCCTCCGGGCGCAGCAAGGACATTCCCTCCGGCAGCTCCCGCGGCGCTACCTTCAAAAACATCTCATAATTGGCACGTGTAAATGCCAGATCGACATCATCATCCCACGGGATAAATCCCTCATGACGCACCGCGCCCAAAAGTGTCCCGGAATCCAGCATATAGGAAATCTTGTATTTCCGGCAGATCCGGTCTATCTCCTTCAAAAGGCGCAGATTCGCCCGGTGAACCTTCTCAAGCCCCGGATACGGCGGCAGTTTGACCGCCCTGCGGCTCTCTGATTTTTCCTCATTCATGATGGTTGTCCCCTCATTTTCTCCTGCAACTGCTCATTCTCTGTCACAGCTGCTCATTTTCACAGGCATTTTCTTACAGGCAGAGTATCTCCCCGCCTGTGAATTGCCGCGGTCCCCGTCCCTACTGACGGCATGCCTCACGAAGTGTCTTTGCCATATAATCAATCATTTCATCTGTCATGCCCGGATAAACGCCGACCCAGAAGGTATCGCGCATGATACGGTCGGTATTTTCCAGAGTTCCGGCTACGCGGTAGCCGCAGTTTTCTTTCCGCATCTCATCAAAGCACGGATGCTTGATCAGGTTTCCGGCAAAGAGCATACGCGTCTGCACGCCCTTTTCCTCGACATATTTGACTACCTTGTTCCGATCCACGCCCTCTTGGCAGGTCAGAAGGAAACCAAACCAGCTCGGATCGGAATGCTCACAGGCAACCGGCAGGATATATGCGTCCTCGGTTCCGGCAAGTCCCGCTTTCAGACGGGCGAAATTGTGTTTTCTGCGCTCCACGAAGGATGGAAACTTTTCAAGTTGCGCGCAGCCGATCGACGCCTGTAGATCGGTCGCCTTTAAATTATATCCAAAATGGGAGTATACATATTTATGGTCGTAGCCAAGCGGCAGCTCACCATACTGGCGGTCAAATCGGTGACCGCATAGGTTATCGCAGCCGGACGGGCAGACACAGTCGCGTCCCCAGTCGCGGAAGGAACGGATAATCTTGTTTAAAAGCGGATTGTCCGTGTACACGGCGCCGCCCTCGCCCATCGTCATGTGGTGCGGCGGATAAAAGCTGGACGTTCCGATATCTCCGATCGTACCGGTAAAATGCCACTCGCCGTTCAGCTCATAGCGGCTTCCGAGGGCATCACAGTTGTCCTCCACCAACCACAGGTTATGACGGTCACAGAATTCTTTTACCTTCTGTAAATCAAACGGATTTCCCAGTGTATGGGCGATCATAACCGCTTTCGTCTTCTCTGAAAGCGCCGCCTCCAGTTTGTCGGCGTCGATATTGTACTGTGGAATCGTCACATCCACAAATACCGGAACTGCGCCATACTGGATCGCCGGGGTTACCGTCGTCGGGAAACCTGCCGCAACCGTGATAATCTCATCGCCGCGGCACACCCGGCGCTCTCCCAGCAATGGGGAAGTCAGCGCCATAAATGCGATCAGGTTCGCGGAGGAACCGGAGTTTACAAGGGAACAGTATTTGACGCCCAGGTAGTTCGCAAGCCCCGCCTCAAACTGATCGGTGTAACGTCCGGAGGTCAGCCAGAACTCCAGCGCACTGTCTACCAGATTGACCATCTCATGGTTATCGTAAACGCGAGACGCATACGGAATCCGCTGTCCCTCGGTAAATTCTTTTTTCTGATTATGATATTTATCGCAATACTCTGCCACCAGATCGAGAATCTGCTGACGCGCAGCCTCTTTTCCGTCCGACAAGGTTACTTTTTCTTCTGACATGTTTCTCCTCCTGCTTTTGCTACCGTTCTCTACCGCAGCCGTATCAGCTCTGCCTGCTGCCAGACACACCTTTCGTGCAGCCGCCTGCATCTATCTATTTTTCTTCAAACCGAGCCGCATACGCCCGGATCTGCTCATCCGTCACCTCGCGCATATCCGCTCCGGCAAGCCACTTCTTCGACCATTCCACCGTCGCAGCCATCGCCTCTTCTACATGGAAGTGCGGCTTCCAGCCAAATACCTTTTTCACTTTGGAACAATCCAGTTTCAGAAAATTCGCCTCATGCGGACCTCCATCATAGCGGTTGATCCAATGCATCCCGCCGCCCCATGTTTCACAGAACAGATCCGCCAGACGTCCTGTATTGACGCAGTCACAGTCATCCGGTCCGACGTTATAGCAGCCCGCCAGCTCCGCATTTTCCCACTGCGCCTTTGCCACCGTCAGATACAAAAACAGCGGCTCTAACACATGCTGGAACGGGCGCGTCGAATGCGGATTCCGCACGATAATCGGCTCTTTCTTTTCCGCTGCACGCACGCAATCCGGCACGATCCGGTCCGCCGCAAAATCACCGCCGCCGATCACATTGCCAGCACGACAGGTTGAGACGGCGCAGCGGCCGTCCGTGAAGAACGACTGCTTATAGCTGTGTGTCACCAGCTCCGAACAGGATTTGCTATTGGAATACGGATCATAGCCGTCCAGCGGGTCATTTTCGCGGTAACCGTACTCCCATTCCTTATTTTCATAAACCTTGTCCGTCGTCACATTGACGAGAGAGCGGACGGATTCACACTGTCTGGCGCATTCCAGCACATGAACCGTACCCATGACATTCGCCGCATACGTGCCGACCGGATCCCGGTACGACTCGCGCACGATCGGCTGCGCTGCCAGATGGAGTACAATCTCTGGCTTCGTCTCATCAAACACCTGTTTTAAATGGGCAAAATCGCGCACATCCCCATCCACATGGTGAATCGTCTCCCCCAGATGCAGGATCTCAAACATCGACGGCTCGGTCGGCGCTTTCAGCGCATAGCCGGTCACCTCCGCCCCCGCCAGATGGAGAATGCGGACCAGCCAGCTTCCCTTAAAGCCTGTGTCACCGGTCACAAGGACCCGTTTTCCTTTATAAAAATCAAGAAGTTCCATGGTTTTCCTCTTTTTAATTAATTTCGTGATTTCATCACTCCATTATCTTTGCTGAGTGCTCTTATTATATTTCTCACCCGTCCACTCACGAACCCGCGCTATCGCGCTCTACCGCCCTGCTTCGC
>ERZ773114.2792-NODE-2792-length-15538-cov-4.882452_pt1 | contig 15538 bp, 18 predicted proteins | sample MGYA00580564_ERZ773114 | MGnify/ENA primary metagenome ERZ773114 (study PRJEB29015, sample SAMEA2737836) | human gut metagenome | biome: human gut; feature: human-associated habitat; material: faeces | place: China | collected 2012 ... | reverse complement strand
TCGTCCATTTGAGTTTATCAGAAAAACAGATTCTACACAGCTTCTTAACTTTATACAGGATGAGCATCCTCAGACTATAGCGTTGATACTTTCTTATCTGCCGGCAGCGCAGGCATCTAATGTTGTGTCTGCACTTCCACCAGAGAAACAGGCAGATGTTGCCAAGAGAATAGCTATGATGGACAGAACTTCTCCTGATGTTATTAAGCAGGTAGAAAAGGTACTTGAAAGAAAACTCGCATCTCTTGTTAATCAGGATTACACTATCGTTGGTGGTGTTGATGCAATTGTTGAAATTCTTAATTCTGTTGACAGAGGAACAGAAAAGCATATTATGGAGACTCTTGAAGTTGAAGAGCCAGAGCTTGCAGATGAAATCCGTAAGAAGATGTTCGTATTTGAGGATATCCTTCTTCTCGATGACAGAGCTATCCAGCGTGTTCTTCGTGATGTTGAAAACTCAGATCTTGGTATTGCATTGAAGGGTGCAAACGAAGATGTTCAGAATGCAATCTTTAACAACCTGTCAAAACGTCTGGCTGCCATGATCAAAGAGGATATGGAATTTATGGGACCTGTGCGTATGAAGGATGTTGAGGAGGCACAGCAGAAGATTGTCAGTGTGATCCGAAAACTCGAAGATGCAGGTGAGATTGTAATTTCAAGAGGCGGAGGTGACGAGATTATTGCCTAATCTTTACAAACAATATTTCGTGCACAATGAGCCGGATAAAACACGCGTCATTAACTCAAATGATATTGTAGAAAAGCGTTTAGAGAAGATGGCAGAGCTTAAGCGCATGGAACAAAAAACAACAGACGGAAATGGTTTCTCAGCAGGGATCGTTGGTCCTGACACAGATTATGTGGAGGAGATCGACCATACTGCAGAAGCAAAAAAAGAGGCTGAGAAGATTTTAGCGGAAGCACATGCGCAGGCAGAAACAATTTTAAGTCAGGCAGATCAGGAAGCTGAAAATATCCGGGAGAATGCAAAAAATACCGGATATCAGGAGGGAAGACAGTGCCTGGAGAGTGAGCTGGCGGCACAGCGTGAACAGTTACAGAATGAATATCAGAGAAAACAGGAAACGCTTCAGGATGAATTCAGGGAGAAACAAAAAAATATGGAAAAGGATCTGGTAGATGTGATCCTTGAGGTTTTTAACAAAGTATTCCATATTCAGTTTGATAATAAAAAACACATTCAGAACAGAAAAAATGTGCGGTTAGCGACATGTTTTGCAGGGATCAGCTTGCCAAAGTCGAAGCGAGAAGAAAACCGGATTATGAATTAGATGTATGCGACAAATTGCTAAGGATTTTAGAGTTTATCTGCACAAATAAAGAAGAAATTCTGGAACGAGTGGGAGCCGGAATCGAGATCGAGATTGTTGCAGATTCCTCCATGGATGGAAATTCCTGCGTGATCGAGACAGACTCGGGAGTATTCGACTGCAGCCTTGGTGTGCAGCTCGAAAATCTCATAAAAGATATAAAATCACTATGCTTATAAGGATGGTTGAAAGTGGACAGCAGGTATAACAAGTATTTACGACTGGCGGAGAATACATATTTTAAACGGCTTGGAAAAGTTGTTAAAATTGTTGGATTGACCATTGAATCCGTAGGTCCGGACGCAAAACTGAATGACTTGTGCAGAATTATCATTGATGAAAATGCTGACACCGTGGTAATGGCTGAGGTTGTGGGTTTCAGGGATAAAAGACTGCTTTTGATGCCTTATGAGAGCGTAGAGGGGATAGGAGTAGGATGTATCGTTGAAAATACGGGGCATCCTTTATCTGTTCCTGTAGGAAATGAACTCTTAGGGCATACCTTAGACGGAATTGGACGTCCAACGGACATTGACAAATTAGAAACACCGTATGAATATCCGGTCGATGCACAGCCTCCGGATCCGATGTCAAGAAAGATCATCAGTGAGGTGCTTCCTCTCGGCGTGAAAGCGGTCGACGGATTGATCACAGTCGGAAAAGGACAGCGTATCGGAATTTTTGCAGGTTCCGGTGTCGGAAAAAGTACACTGCTTGGTATGTTTGCAAGAAATACAAAGGCAGATATCAATGTCATTGCCCTGATCGGTGAGCGTGGCCGTGAGGTGCGCGAATTTGTGGAACGGGATCTTGGAGAAGAGGGTATGAAACGTTCCATTGTCGTTGTGGCGACTTCTGACAAACCGGCATTGATCCGTAAGAAGGCAGCAATGACGGCGACATCCATTGCAGAGTATTTCAGGGATCAGGGAAAAGATGTGCTTCTGATGATGGATTCCCTGACACGTTTTTCCATGGCACAGCGCGAGATCGGACTTGCATCCGGAGAACCGCCTGTAACCAGAGGATATCCGCCGAGTGTATATTCGGAGATGCCAAAACTGTTAGAGCGTGCAGGAACTTCAGATAAAGGATCAATCACCGGATTATATACGGTGCTGGTAGATGGTGATGATTTTAATGAACCGATCACAGATACAGCCCGAAGCATTTTGGATGGTCATATCATGCTGTCCAGAAAACTGGGACATAAAAACCACTATCCGGCCATTGATATTTTACAGAGTATTTCCAGGGTTATGAGTTCCATTGCAACGCCGGAACATAAAGAACTGGCAGGCAGGTTAAAAAATGTACTTGCCACATACAATGAGGCAGAAGATCTGATCAATATTGGAGCCTATAAGAGCGGTTCTAACAGGAATATCGATTATGCCATCCAGAAAATCGATGCTGTAAATGATTTCCTGATGCAGAAGACCGACGAAAAATTCCAGTTTGAACAGGAGATCGATCTGCTGCGTGCACTTTTTAATGATTAGAGGTTGATAGGATATGGCAAAATTTGCATATCGGATGCAAAGCATATTAGATATAAAAGAAAAAATGGAAGGCCAGGCGAAGATTGCATATGGAGTTGCAAATGCAAAACTCATGGATGAACAGGGAAAACTCCAGCAGATCATGATACGCAAGGCAGGTTATGAAAGCCAGGCGAGAAATTTGGTGAATGGAACCATTGATGTACCTAAGATCAAAGAATGCAAGCGGGCAGTAGATACCATGAAAACGATGCAGCGCAGCCAGATGATGAATGTGCATGTCGCAGAAAAAAATGTAGAGGCTGCCCGGTTGAAACTCAATGAAGTCATGATGGAAAGAAAGACGCATGAGAGACTGAAAGAGCAGGCGTTTGAAGTTTTTAAACAGGAAATGCAATATGCAGAGAATAAAGAAATTGATGAGCTTGTAAGTTACACCTATCATGAGGGGATGACAGAAACCCGGTAATTTTGACAGGGCAATATACGAGAAAGGCATGGACGAGATTATGGCAGAACAAAAGCAGCAGGAAGAATTACAGCAGGAAAATGAAGTTTTAGATAAAAAACAGTTAAAGGCGGCAAAAAAGCTGGAAAAAAAGAAGAGAAAACAGAAAAATCCAGATGATCTGGATGGAGATGAGGAAACCGTTGGAGGAAAAATCCTTGTTTTCTTTGTCACGATTATTATCATTCTGATCTGGCTTGCCATCTTTGCAATGCTGATTAAGCTGGATGTGGGAGGATTTGGCTCAGGAGTCTTAGCTCCTGTGATCAAAGATGTTCCTTATCTGAATAAGATTTTGCCGGATTCTGTCACAGAGGAGGTTTCCACGGAAGACAGCCAGTATGCATACACAAATCTGGATGATGCGATCAACCGGATCAAAGAGCTTGAGATTGAGCTTGCAGATGCCCAGAACAGTGCAAATTCTGATGCAGATTATATTACACAGTTAGAGGAGAAGGCGAAAGAGCTGGATACCTATAAGCAGAATGAGGCAGATTTTGAGAAGGAAAAAGAAAAATGGTATGAGGATGTTGTCTTTTCGGAAGATGCTCCCGATATAAGTAATTACAAAGAGTATTATGAGAGCATTGATGCGGCAAATGCGGAAGTGCTTTATAAACAGGTGGTAGAACAGACTCTGACGGATGAACAGATGGATGATTATGTGAAGACTTATTCCAGCATGAAGCCGAAAGAGGCGGCAGCTATTTTTGATACAATGACAGACAACCTTCAATTGGTAGCAGATATATTATCCAATATGGACACACAGTCCAGAGGAGATATTCTCGGTAAGATGAACTCGGATACGGCAGCAAAAGTAACTGAGATCATGGAGCCTTCAGAATAGAGGGAGAGATCTAAGGATCTTTTCCGGGCAGTGCATACTGCCAGACAGTAAGACGATAAAAGAAGAAAGGAGGAAGCATATGGCTGGTACAACAATTTCTGAATTAGGAAAAATGTTTAACCAAAGCACACAGTCTGTGCAGGGGACAGAAAGCAATACCCGGATCACCACTGGAAAAGTAGATTTTGGTTCTATGATGAAACAGTCCGGAAACCGTCAGACAGCATCTTATGCAGGGATTGACCACAACGAAACAGTAAAGACAGCAGCAAATGGCAGTAAGGACACTGTGAAAGCGGCAGATGATTATCAGAAGTATCAGTACAAGGATAATACGATCGCATCAGAGATAAAACAGGTCACATCTGAGGATGTTGTCAAAGAGCAGTTCGAACAGTTTACAGAAGATGTAAAAGAAGTTCTGAAAGAGGAGCTTGGCGTGTCCGATGAAGCGATTGAAGCAGCAATGCAGACCCTTGGCTTACAGTTCCAGGATCTGCTGAATCAGAATAATCTTGCAAATCTTGTGGCAGAACTTACCGGAGCAGATAGCGTACCACAGCTTTTGTGCAGTGAACAGTTTGTAAATGTACTGCAGAGTGTCAATGACATTGGAAAAGATATTTTAAATGCACTTGACATGAGTCTGGAAGAGTTTCAGAGCGCAGTTGCCAAAGTGATGGACGATAATGCCGGATCGTCAGATGCTGTTACCGGACAGGAAACAGAAGCATCTGTGGATGAGGCAGTTGTTACAGATCAGACAGCCACAGAGGATACCAGTGCATCAACACAGAAATTTGCGGTAGAGGATGGAAGACAGACAAAAGCAGCAGAAAATGCACCTGCGCAGGATACACAGTCTTCTGAGGTAACGGAAGATATTCCGGAACAGGAAACTGTACAGAATGGGATGACATCTGAAAATGCGGCAGAGGATTCCACAGATCAGAACGATTCTTCTGATACACCAGGCAGGTTCCGTTTTACAAATGAGACAGCCCATACTGCAGACGGGGCGGTTATCACACCACAGAGTCATGTGGTACAGGAATTTGCTAATGTTGAGACAGTAGAACCATTACCGCAGAGTGTAAATACACAGGATGTGATCGATCAGATCGTAGAGTCCGCAAGAGTGATCCTGACAGAAGATAAGACGAGCATGGAGTTACAGCTAAACCCGCAGAACCTCGGAAAGATCATTCTTAAGGTTACCGAGCAGGAAGGCGCAGTAACAGCAAAGATCATGACACAGAATGCAGTGGTAAAAGAGGCATTAGAAGCCCAGACCGTAGAACTCAGACAGAATTTAGAGCAGGCTGGTGTGAAAGTGGATGCTGTTGAAGTGACCGTTGCAAGCCATGAGTTTGAGAAAAACCTTGAGCAGAATGCAGAAGGTGAAAAACAGCAGGGCGAGCAGCAGGAAAAAGAAAAAGGCAGAACCCGCAGATTAAATCTGAATGATTTAAGTGAATTATCCGGCGTGATGTCGGAAGAAGAAACTCTGGCAGCCAAAATGATGGCAGAACAGGGAAACAGTGTAGATTACACTGCATAAGTTTTGAGAAAGGAGAGAGACAATGGCGTTAATTCAGCAGGTAAAAGATGGAAAATTTATAGATGAGACTACCGGTACAGGCAGTACATCAACAAAATCGTCCGAGAAAGATAAAAAGACAAACGAGCTTGGTTATGACCAGTTCTTACAGATTTTATGCGCAGAGATGCAGTATCAGGATCCGTTGGAACCGACAAGTAATACCGAGTATATTGCACAGCTTGCGACCTTCTCACAGTTGGAGTCACAGCTTAGTGTGCAGAGTACGATCGAGGCCTCTTCGGCAAATGATCTGGTTGGCAAGTATGTCATCATGAAAGTGACTTCATCTACAACAGGAGAGACAAGCTATATCGCAGGAACCTGTGATTATGTACTTCACAAAAACGGAGAAACATTTCTTTCTGTCAATGATGGACTTTACAACCTGAAGGATCTGGATACTGTTGCAGACGCAACTTATATGGAAGCAGTGACACTTGCAGAGACAATTAAATCCGCAATTTCATTACTGCCATCCAAAAATTCAATCTCGCTTGCAAACAAAGATGATATTGAGAGCATCCGTAAGATGTATGATGGACTGAACGATTACCAGAAGAAATTCGTTTCCAAAGATTCCTGGAAGAAGTTTGAAGAACTTGAGGCAAGATTAAAAGAACTGATCAAGGCAAACGAATCTGCAGATGGATCTGACAAAACAGACAAATCTGACAAAGCGGAGGGAACAGACAAGACTGACAGCACAGGCAAGACGGACAGTACAGACAAAGCTGACAGCACAGGCAAGACGGACAGTACAGACAAAGCTGACAGTACAGACAAGACGGATAGCACAGACAAATCTGATAGTACAGACAAAACAGAAGAAACAGGAAGTGCAGGATCAGGAGATACAACCGATAACAGTTCAGACAGGACAGAGTAACAGGAGATGGGGTTATGAATAAAATTAATAACCAATTCACTTCGATTGAACAGATCACGGACCGTTATCTTGGTACCGGAAAAGGAAATTCCACAGTCAATGCATCGGGATTGTCCTTTGAGGAAATTTTAAAACAGAAACAGGATGTTTCTGAGAGCTTGGAACTGAAATTTTCCAAACATGCCTCCATGAGACTGGAGAACAGAAAAATCAATCTGTCAAAAGAACAGAGCGAACGGCTGGAGAGTGGAGTTCAAAAAGCAAGTGAAAAGGGAATTCGGGAGTCACTCGTAATCGTTGATTCTCTGGCATTCATTGTAAATGTCCCAAACAAAACAGTTGTGACAGCAATGGACCGCACGGAATCCGATGACAACATTTATACCAATATTGATGGCGCAGTGATCATATAGCTGGACCTTAGGGGAGCAATCGGTTTCTGACTGACAGAAGAAACCAGACACCCTGCGCCAAAAGAACTTTAGGAGGTCATTTCATTATGATGAGATCAATGTACTCTGCTGTGTCAGGTCTTAAGACACATCAGACAAAAATGGACGTTATTGGTAACAATATCGCCAACGTAAACACAGTAGCTTTTAAATCTTCTTCCGTAACATTCAGTGATATCTTATATCAGACCACTTCGAATGCGTCCGGAGCAAATGCAACAACCGGTACCGGCGGTGTCAATGCAAAGCAGATCGGTCTTGGTACAACTGCGGCAGCAACCAAAGTCAGCATCACTTCTGCAGGTGCATCTGAGACAACCGGAAATCCATTTGATATCCGTCTGACTGATAAAAACTCAACGAACTTCTTTATTGTAAACAATGGTTCTGAGAACGTATTTACCCGTTCCGGTTCTTTCTACGTAGACGGTTCCGGTAACTTATGTATGTCCTCAACAGGCTATACGGTTATGGGATGGCAGGTTGACGAGACAACAGGTGAGATCCGCAAGGACACTGTTTCGGCACTCCGTATCATGCAGGAGAAGAACCTGACTTCTGCACCGGAGGCAACCACACAGGCAACTATCGCCGGTGTTCTGGATGAGAATGATACAGATGTTAAAAATGATGCCGGCAGGGTAATGAACTTAAACTTCTACGATAACCTTGGCTATCAGTATACTGCGAAGTTTGCAATCAAGTCTACTGGAACAGATGGAAAATATACCGTTGAACTGACATCTGTTTTGGATAGCAATAATCAGAATATCATCAAAAATCTTACAAAACAGGAGATTTCAAAGATTTTCGGTGATTACCAAGCAGATGCAACACTTGGAAAATATGGTCTTTCAAAGGATTATGAGTTTAAAAATAATAAGTATGTGCGCAAAGCAGATAACAAAGAATTTACAGTTGATACAACAGATAAGACTTTGTTTAAAGCAAATGATGGTTCCCAAGTAAGCATTACAGAAATCTTTTCTGGTATCACAACAACAATGGCTAACGATATTAAAAATCCAGCAAGTAAAACAAAAGTTGAATTTGATACTGCAACCGGACAGGCAACTGTAAAAGGTGAGAAGACTTCTTATGACCTGGTATTTGATACAAGCACAGGTAAGTTTGCTTCCATCGGTGGTGATACCCCATCTAAAATGCTGAATATGTCTGTACTTTCTTCTGGTTTGCTAAATAGGAACGGAAACTTCCAGAATATTACTGTAGACTTCTCCCAGTGCTTAAACTATGAGAATGGTGGTAAATCCACAATCGGTGCAGATGCCGGAGCAACTGACGGAAAAACCGGAAAAGGACGTAAGCTTGGTGCCATGACAGGTATTTTCATTGATACAAGCGGACGTATCTACGGTACATATGACAATGGTAACACAGAGCTGTTAGGACAGATCGCAGTTGCACAGTTCTCGAATGCATCCGGTCTTGAAAAAGTCGGAGAGAGCTGCTACCGCACAACCTTAAACTCCGGTGAGTTCGATGGAATCGGTGTGGAGATTTCCGCAGACGGATCTTCCATGACAACCGGAGAGCTGGAAATGTCGAACGTAGACCTTTCCTCAGAGTTTACGTCCATGATCACGACACAGCGTGGTTTCCAGGCAAACTCCCGTGTTATTACAACCTCCGATACATTATTAGAGGAACTTGTAAACTTAAAACGATAATATAAACTGAATGGAGGAATCTATAAAACGTTACAGATTCCTCCTTGAATAGAAATAGTATAAAAAAAGTAACGATTATTTAGTAAATATGTTCCATACTACAACAAGATATGGTATACTAAACGTTGTTTCATTGTTTTCATTGTCTGTTAACAATAAGGAAAGGATGAACACTATGATCGAAGTGACAAGATTAAATGGTACACAGATTTTGGTGAATGCGGATCTGATCGAACTTGTCGAAGAAACACCGGACACTGTGATCACTTTCACGACAGGACGCAAAATAATTGTAAAAGAAAGTAGACAACAGATAAAAAGTTTAGTAAAATCATATAAGCGGGAAATTATGGAAACTGGATTTAAAGCAGAAAATGAAAATTAAATTTTAAATATATTAACAAGGATGGCAGGTGGAAGATATGGATATCGCATCTTTAGCCGGTATAATACTCGGCGCAGTAATGTTTGTATTCGGTGTTTTCAGTAATGGTGGATTTGAAGCTTTGAAAAACATGGTTGATTCGGCGTCTATCATCATAACAGTCGGAGGTTCTATCTCCGGTGTACTGGCAGCACACAAGTTACCGGATTTCATTAACGGACTGAAGGGTATTACACTTACCTTCAAGGAAAAGGCAGAAGATCCGGCAGAGACGATCAAAAAGATCATTGATCTCTCGAATGTGGCAAGAAAAGAAGGATTGCTCGCATTAGAGGAAGCAGCCAATGATATTGAAGACGATTTTATGAAAAAGGGCGTAATGCTTGTTGTGGATGGTACGGATCCGGAACTGGTGCGTGGCATCATGGAGACAAGCCTGTCCTGTATGGAAGAAAGACATAAGAAAGTAATCGCATTCTGGGAGAAATGGGCAGAATTAGGTCCTGCATGGGGTATGATTGGTACTCTGGTTGGTCTTATTAACATGCTTGCAGACTTAAATGATATGGCATCTGTAGGACCTAACATGGCGGTGGCTCTTGTCACAACACTGTATGGTTCGTTGATTGCTAACTGGCTTTGTGTTCCTATTGCAAATAAACTGAAACTTATTAATAATAATGAGTATCAGATGAAAGAGATTATTATAGAAGGTCTTCTTTCAATTCAGGCAGGTGAAAACCCACGAGTTATTGAAGAAAAGCTCAAATCATTCCTTTCACCTGACGCAAGAGGCAATGTGTCAGATTCGGAGGCTGGAGGTGAAGCATAATGAAGAAAAGAGCAGATCCTGAAAAGCCTGCACAGCTCTGGCTTAACACATTTTCGGATTTGATGAATCTGCTGTTGTGCTTCTTCGTACTCCTGTTTGCAATGTCTAATGTTGACCAGGAAAAGTTTCAGGAATTGTCGGCTTCTCTTTCGGCTGCATTTAATGTGCTTCCTAGTGGCGGTTCAGCCATCAATAATGATGGGATACTTGTCGGAAGTGGTGCAAGCCAGCTTAATGCGATAGCAGAACAGTATAATAATATGGGGCTTGATTCTGATGGTGATTATTCACAGGAGCAGGAAGAATCAAAGGATGCATTTGAAGAAGTTGAAAAAGCAGGACTTGAGGAGTCTGAAAAGATGGCAGATGCTATAGAAGATGCATTGAAAGAAGCCAATGTTCTGGATGAAGTCGAGATTACAGCAACAAGCAAGTATGTAGAACTTAATCTTGGAAGTGGTATTTTGTTTGATTCAGGAAGAGCTGAATTAAAATCAGAAGCTGTTAATCTGATTGAAAAAGTTGCAGATGCAATTTATCAGTATAATGATAATCTGATTATAATTGAAGGACATACGGATAATGTTCCAATCAATACGGCAGAGTTCCCGGATAACATGATGTTGTCACAGAAAAGAGCATATTCCGTTTTCAAATATCTTGTTAATAATAAAGGATTTGACCCGGCAACGATGATGTCATCGGGACGAGGTGAATCAGTCCCTATTGCTTCTAATTCTACTGCTGATGGCAGGGCACAGAACAGAAGAGTAGAGATAAAAATATATAATACATATAACAGTTAGAAAACTGTAAAATTTGCGGAGGAACGTTTTTATGAAAAAAAGTATGCTGAATGTCATTACTCTTGCACTTGTTCTTATTAATCTTGTGCTGACTGTTCTTTTGACATTTTCATTGGTCTCAACTAACAACAGGACAAATAATCTGATTAAAAAAGTTGGTGAGATTATTGATCTAGATGCGGCAGGGAATGCAGCCAATGGCTCACAGACAGGAAGTGCTGTTAATATTGACGATATTGAATATGTTGAAGTTAAAAGCGGTGACAGCACCAATATAACAGTGTCTTATACAGACAGTGGTAAGACACATTATGTTGTATTTAAAGTTACACTTGGACTTAATAAGAAAGCAAAAGATTATTCTACAAAGTCAACAAGCATTAATAATGGCATGAAGCTTATTGTAAGCCAGATAACAAATGAGGCTTTAAAGTATTCATATAATACAGTAACTACTAATAAGACAACAATTGAGAAAAATCTGTTGTCTACATTACAGGATCAGTTTGAGACAGAAGCAATCTGTTCAGTAACACTTTCTGAAATTCTTGTACAGTAATTACATAATTAAAAAATCAGATGAATTTTAAGCTTATGAATTGTACAAGGAGGTGAGGAAGTTGGGTGAGGTTCTTTCACAAAGTGAGATTGATAACCTCTTGAAGGCTTTAAACAGTGGCGAGCTTGATATTGACGAAGCAAAAAACACGGAAGAAAAACAGGTGAAAAATTATGATTTTGCAAGACCTGCTAAGTTTTCTAAAGAACATTTAAGAACACTGGAAATTATATACGAACATTTTGCCAGACTTATGTCAACCAATCTTCCGGCATATCTGCGAAAGTCTGTAACGGTAGATGTTGTGAATTCGGAAGTGGTTATTTATTCGGAATTTTCTAATGCATTGTCTAATCCGGTACTGCTCGGTGTTATAAGCATGAGTCCTTTGTCAGGAAATGTAATCATGGAGATGGCATCAAATCTTGGATTTGCTATTGTAGACAGGCTCCTTGGAGGAGTCGGTCAGGCACTTGATAAAGAGAGAGACTTTTCGGAAATAGAGCTGTCAATATTGGAAAGAATATTTTCAATATGTGTTAATCTTTTCCATGAACCATGGGAGAATGTAGTAAGTATATCTCCACGTCTGGAAAGAATTGAGACAAACTCCCAGTTTGCCCAGATTATTTCTCCAAGTGAGACAATTGCGATTGTGACACTTAATATTAAAATTGGAGATGTGGAAGGACTTATGAATATATGTCTTCCATTTGATACACTTGAACCGGTTATTGATAAACTTAATACTAAATACTGGTTCTCAACGATGAAAGAAAAAGATGAACATTCATACGAGGATACAATTGAAACTGCCATCAGCAGAGCAATGATTCCTATAAAAGCTGTGCTTGGAAATAGCACAATTAATGTGTCAGATTTTGCAAACCTTCAGGTCGGAGATATAATAAAAATCAATCGTAAGGTTGATGAAGAGCTTGAGGTGTTTGTTGGTAATATCCGTAAATTTAAGGCATTGCCGGGATATTCTGATGATAAATATGCAGTTAGGGTAACAGAGGTTATCAGAGAGGAGAGTGAATAAGGATGGATGGAATGCTGTCACAGGAAGAGATAAATGCATTACTTGCAGGAGCATCAGGCAGCGGTGATTCTTCAACAACCGATAGCAGTGCAGATAATAATGCACAGAATGCGGCTGGTCAGGAGGATAATAACAATACACCGTCAGCACAGAATGAACAGCAGTTTGTTCTCTCTGATTCCGAAAAGGATGCGGTTGGTGAAATATCCAATATCAGTATGGGAACAGCGGCAACGACACTTAGTTCTTTACTTAATCAGAAAGTGAATATCACAACACCTACAGTTGAGGTATCTACATGGGATGAACTGTCTGTTAAATATGACAGACCATGTGTTATGTTGCAGATTTCATATAAAGAAGGAATAGATGGTAATAATGTTCTTATTTTAAAAGAACGTGATGTTAAAATTATTACAGATTTGATGATGGGTGGCACAGGTCAGGTTGATGATGATGAACCATTATCAGAATTGCATCTTAGTGCTATTGGTGAAGCAATGAATCAGATGATGGGTTCAGCAGCAACATCAATGTCATCAATGTTTAACAGAAAAATAGATATTAGCCCACCAATTGCAAATATGGTGGAAACTTATAGTGATTCAATAGATGACCTTCCTCCGTTTTTAAAAGGTCAGTTTGTTATGGTTGCATTCAAGATGCAGATTGGCGACCTGATTGATAGTGAGATTATGCAGCTCTATCCGATAGAGTTTGCAAAAGAGCTTCTCAATCTTTTTTCACCGGAATTAAATGGCAGTTCATCAGCTAATGTTGAATCACAGCCTGCACAGCCAGAACCGGTACCACAGCCAACACCGGCCCCACAGCCAGCACCAGCACCTGCTGCACCACAGCCTGATATGTCAGCACAGGCACCACAGGGAATGCCTTATGGTTATCCGCAGATGGGAATGCCTTATGGTTATCCACCTATGCAGGGACAGCCTATGGCCTATGGTTATCCACCTATGCAGGGGCAGTCTGCAGTGCCACAGCAGGATGTCAATGTTGCTCCGGCAGCATTCCAGCCGTTTGCCGGTGATGTTAATGCTCTTTCACAAAAAGAAAATATCGATTTAATTATGGATGTTCCTCTTGATGTAACTGTTGAACTTGGCAGAACAAAGAAATCAATAAAAGATATTCTTGAATTTGCACCAGGTACAATTGTTGAACTTAATAAAATTGCAGGTGAGGCAATTGATGTACTTGTAAATGGCAAATATGTTGCTAAAGGCGAAGTTGTTGTTATTGAAGAAAGCTTTGGTGTAAGAATAACAGAAATTATTAAAGAACAGTAATGATTAAGTGAATTTAAAAATATAAATAAAAAGTTAAGAAAAAAACAGTATGAAAACACACTGGGATGTTGTATAATGTAATCGAATTATCTTAGTGAATGTAAAAGATAGGAGAAATAAAATATGGCAAAGAATATTTTAATATGTGATGATGCAGCATTTATGAGAATGATGATTAAGGATATTCTCACAAAGAATGGATATAACATTGCAGGAGAGGCTGAGAATGGTGCAAAAGCAGTTGAAAAGTATGCCGAACTCAAGCCAGACCTTGTACTTATGGATATTACAATGCCTGAAATGGATGGTATTCAGGCACTCAAGAAGATAAGAGAAAGCGATCCTAATGCTGCTATTATTATGTGTTCAGCTATGGGTCAGCAGGCTATGGTTATTGAATCAATTCAGTCTGGAGCAAAAGATTTCATTGTTAAGCCTTTCCAGGCAGACAGAGTTATTGAAGCTGTAAGGAAGGTTGTCGGATAATGACAATGCTTGCAATAGGAAGCAGCAGACTTGAAGCATTTGCACAATTAATTACACTTGTTCTTATTTTTGCATTTGTACTTGCACTTACATATTTTGCCACAAAGTGGGTGGGCAATTATCAAAAAGAGAAAATGTCCGGAAGCAATATTACAGTGCTTGAGACCATGAAAATATCTGGAACTAAATATTTACAGATAATTAAGATAGGAACTAAGTGTTTTGCAATTGCAGTCTGTAAAGATACTATCACATATTTATGTGAGGTAAATGAAGAGGATTTAATATACAGGGAAAACAATTCTTCTAAATTAAAATCCGAAAATTTTAATGCGATATTAGAAAAGTTTAAGAAAGACAAGCCGCAGGACTAGGCAGGAATCAGCAATATGTTACATTTTTTAAAGAAGTATAAGAAGAAAATTCTTAGAGTTTCATTAGGATTGTCAGCTTTTTTTGCAATATGTATGTTTATGGTAAGTCATACATTTGCAGCTGATGGAGATGGTAATAACAATTTGATAAGTATTGGTATTTCATCAGGTGAAGGTTCAGATATGGCGAGCGTGCTTCAGATGCTGCTTGTACTTACAGTTCTGTCGCTTGCACCATCAATATTAATGATGCTCACTTCATTTACGAGAATTGTTATTGTATTGCATTTTACAAGAGCTGCTATTGGTACACAGACAGTGCCGCCTAATCAGGTAATAGTAGGTTTGTCTTTATTTTTGACATTTTTTATTATGGCACCTACGTTTAATGAAGTATATACAAGTGCAGTTGTGCCGCTTACTAATAATGAGATTACAGCACAGGAAGCATTTGATATAGGTGTTGTGCCTGTAAGAAAGTTTATGCTTAAACAGGTTTCAACAAAAGATTTGGATACATTCCTTAAAATAGCTGATTTTGAGGAGGGTTCAGTTAAATCTGAAGATGATATTCCACTTCAGGTTCTTATACCGAGTTTTATTGTTAGTGAATTAAGAATTGCATTTATAATTGGATTTCTTATATATCTGCCATTTATTGTTATTGATATGGTTGTTTCGTCTACGCTTATGTCAATGGGTATGATGATGCTGCCGCCAACGACAATTTCTACACCATTTAAAATTCTTTTGTTTGTAATGGCAGATGGCTGGAATCTTATAATAGGAAATCTTATGTCAACATTTAATTAATGGTTATTATATGTGCCTGTGCGTTGCAGCACAGGCATATTCTTTAATTTACGCGTGTAACGAGCCAAAGTCCGTGCTTGCACGAGACCTTGGCGACTG
>ERZ773114.2791-NODE-2791-length-15540-cov-26.561188_pt1 | contig 15540 bp, 8 predicted proteins | sample MGYA00580564_ERZ773114 | MGnify/ENA primary metagenome ERZ773114 (study PRJEB29015, sample SAMEA2737836) | human gut metagenome | biome: human gut; feature: human-associated habitat; material: faeces | place: China | collected 2012 ... | reverse complement strand
CCGCCAAGGTGAGCAAGGGCATCGACTTTGACCGCAAGCTCTACATCGTCCGCCGGGTCTTCGAGCAGGCCAGCAACGGCACCTATGTCCCCAGCCTGTCCAGCCGCACCATCGTGTACAAGGGCATGTTCCTCGTCCACGACCTGCGCCAGTTCTACCTCGATCTGCAGGACGAGGACTATGAATCCGCCATCGGCATGGTCCACAGCCGCTTCTCCACCAACACCAACCCCAGCTGGATGCGCGCCCACCCCAACCGCTTCATCCTCCACAACGGCGAGATCAACACCATCAAGGGCAACACCGACGCCATGCTGGCCCGTGAAGAGACCATCTCCTCCCCCATCATGAAGGAGGACATGAACAAGATCCTGCCCATCATCAACACCTCCGGCTCCGACTCCGCCATGCTGGACAACGCCCTCGAGTTCATGGTGATGAACGGCATGGACCTGCCGCTGGCTGTCATGATCACCATCCCGGAACCCTGGGAGAACAACAAGAACATCAGCCAGAAAAAGCGGGACTTCTACCAGTATTACGCCACCATGCTGGAACCCTGGGACGGCCCTGCCGCCATCCTCTTCTCCGATGGCGACGTGGTGGGCGCTGTGCTGGACCGCAACGGTCTGCGCCCCAGCCGCTACTACATCACCAAAGACGGCAGGATGATCCTCTCTTCCGAGGTGGGCGTGCTGCCCTGTGAGCCGGAGAACATTCTGGTCAAAGACCGTCTCCGCCCCGGCAAGATGCTGCTGGTGGACACCGTCAAGGGCGAAGTCGTGGACGACGAGAAGCTGAAGGAATACTACGCCAGCCGTGAGCCGTACGGCGAGTGGATAGACCGCAACCTCGTCCAGCTGAAGGACCTCAAGATCCCCAACATCAAGACCCCCAGCTACACCGGCGACGACCTGCTGCGCCTGCAGAAGGTGTTCGGCTACAAGTATGAGGACATCAGCACCCTCATCCTGCCCATGGCACGTCAGGGCGCAGAGCCTTCCGGCGCAATGGGTACCGATACCCCGCTTGCCGTCCTCAGCGGCCAGCACCCGCCGCTCTTCAATTATTTCAAGCAGCGTTTTGCACAGGTCACGAATCCGCCCATCGACGCCATCCGCGAGAAGATCGTCACCTCCACCAGCGTCTATGTGGGCGCACACGGCAACCTGCTGGAAGACAAGCCCGAAAACTGCAAGGTGCTCAAGGTCAACAATCCCATCCTCACGTCCACTGACCTTCTCCGCATCAAGTACATGAACGTCCCGGGCTTCAAAGTCTCCACTGTCTCCATCAACTACTACAAGAACACCAGCCTCGAAAAGGCCATCGACCGCGTTTTCCTGGAGGTAGACCGCGCTTATAAAGAGGGTGCGAACATCATCATCCTGTCCGACCGGGACATTGACGAGTACCATGTGGCCATCCCCAGCCTGCTGGCGGTTTCTGCCGTGTCCCAGTACCTCATCCGCACCAAGAAGAGCACCGCACTGGCTCTCATCCTCGAGAGCGCAGAGCCTCATGAAGTGCATCACTTTGCCGCTCTGCTGGGCTACGGTGCCTGTGCCGTCAACCCCTATCTGGCCCATGAGACCATCGGCCAGCTCATCGACGACGGCCTGCTGGACAAAGATTATTACGCCGCCGTGGACGACTACAACAAGGCTGTGCTGGGCGGCATCGTGAAGATCGCCTCCAAGATGGGCATCTCTACCATCCAGAGCTACCAGAGCAGCCAGATCTTCGAGGCCGTCGGCATCTCCAAGGACGTCATCGACAAGTATTTCACCGGCACGGTGAGCCGTGTGGGCGGCATCGGCCTCGAGGACATTCAGGCTGACGTGGAGGCCCTGCACAACGCAGCCTTCGACCCGCTGGGCCTTGACATCAACATGCAGCTGGAAGACGGCGGCGCCCACAAGTTCCGCAGCGGCAAGGAAGAGCACCTCTTCAACCCCCAGACCATCCACCTGTTCCAGAAAGCCTGCTTCACCGGTGACTACGACACCTTCAAGCAGTTCACCCACACCGTGGACAACATGGGCCAGAACGGCGTCCATCTGCGCAGTCTGCTGGACTTCAACTATGCCCCCGACGGCGGCATCCCGCTGGACGAGGTAGAGCCGGTGAGCTCCATCGTCAAGCGGTTCAAGGCCGCTGCCATGAGCTACGGCGCACTGAGCAGCGAGGCCCACGAGACCATCGCCATCGCGCTGAACCGCCTCGGCGGTCGAAGCAACACCGGCGAGGGCGGCGAGCCCGAAGAGCGCTACCACAGCGAGAGCAATTCCAAGATAAAGCAGGTGGCTTCCGCCCGCTTCGGCGTCACCAGCAAGTATCTTGTCTCGGCAGAGGAGATCCAAATCAAACTGGCACAGGGCGCAAAGCCCGGCGAGGGCGGCAATCTGCCCGGCGCAAAAGTGTACCCGTGGATCGCCAAGACCCGTCACAGCACTACGGGTGTCGGCCTCATCTCTCCCCCGCCGCACCACGACATCTACTCCATCGAAGACCTTGCAGAGCTTATCTACGACCTCAAGAATGCCAACCGCCACGCCAACATCAACGTCAAGCTGGTCAGTGAGGCCGGCGTCGGCACCATCGCTGCCGGTGTCGCCAAGGGCGGCGCACAGGTCATCCTTGTTTCCGGCTACGACGGCGGCACGGGCGCAGCGCCCCGCAACTCTATCAAAGATGCCGGTCTGCCCTGGGAACTTGGCATCGCCGAGACCCACCAGACCCTTATCCTCAACGGCCTGCGCACCCGTGTGCGCATCGAGAGCGATTCCAAGCTGCTCTCCGGCCGCGATGTGGCCATCAGCTGTATGCTGGGCGCTGAGGAGTTCGGCTTCGGCACCTCTCTGCTGATGACCATGGGCTGCGTCATGATGCGTGTCTGCAACCTCGACACCTGCCCCATGGGCATCTGCACCCAGAACCCCGAGCTGCGCAAGCACTTCCGCGGCAAGCCCGAGTATATCATCAACTACCTGACCTTCGTGGCGCAGGAGCTGCGCGAATACATGGCAAAGCTGGGCATCCGTACCATCGACGAGCTGGTGGGCCGCACCGACCTGCTCCATGTCAAGTCTGCCCCTGCCGACAGCCGGATGTCCAAGATGGACCTCGACTGCATCCTGCACAACCCCGCCATCGTCAACAGCAATGTCCACTTCCAGAAGGAAGACACCTACGACTTCCATCTGGAAGACACTCTGGACATGAAGGTGCTGATGAAGAAATTCAAGCTCAACAGCAAGACCCCTCAGAGCGTGAAGCTGGATGTCTCCAACACCGACCGTGCCTTTGGTGCTATCTTCGGCAGCGAGATCACCCGCAAGTACGGCAGCGACCTGCCTGATGATGTCTACACCGTCCACTGCACCGGTGCAGGCGGCCAGAGCTTCGGCGCATTCATTCCCAAGGGTCTGACGCTGGAACTGACCGGCGACTGCAACGACTACATGGGCAAGGGCCTCTCCGGCGGCAAGCTCGTCGTCCGCCCGCCCGAGGGCATCACCTTCAAGCCCGAGGAGAACATCATCATCGGCAACGTGGCACTCTACGGTGCCACCAGCGGCAAAGCCTTTGTTTCCGGTGTGGCCGGTGAGCGCTTCTGCGTCCGCAACTCGGGCGCTGTAGCCGTCGTCGAGGGCGTGGGCGACCACGGCTGCGAGTACATGACCGGCGGCACCGTCGTCGTTCTTGGCCAGACCGGCAAGAACTTTGCAGCCGGCATGACCGGCGGCATCGCCTATGTTCTGGATGAGAACTGGGACTTCTACCAGCGAGTGAACAAGGAGACCGTCAGCCTCGAGCCGGTGGAGCACAAGTACGACGTCGCCACCCTGAAAGAGCTCATCCGGGAGCACGTCGAGCTGACCGGCTCGCCCCGCGGCAAGGAGATCCTGGACAATTTCAGCGAGTTCCTGCCCAAATTTAAGAAAGTCCTCCCCTACGATTACGACCATATGCTGCGGGTCATCGCCTCCATGGAAGAGCGCGGACTCGACGGCGAGCAGGCGCAGATCGAAGCATTCTACGCCGTGCAGAAGAACAAGTAAGGAGGGGAACATCATGGCAAAACTCACTGGTTTTATGGATTACACGCGCAAGACCAGCACGGATGTTCCGCCGCTGGAGCGCATTGAAAACTTTAACGAATTTCACATCTGGCTCTCCCGGGAGGAGCAGCAGACCCAGGCAGCGCGCTGCATGGACTGCGGCGTCCCCTTCTGCCAGGCGGGCATGATGATCGGCGGCATGGCCTCCGGCTGCCCGCTGAACAACCTCATCCCCGAGTGGAACGATTTGGTCTATCAGGGCAAGTGGGAGCTGGCACTCCGCCGCCTGCGCACCACCAACCGTTTCCCGGAGTTCACGAGCCGGGTCTGCCCTGCCCTGTGTGAGGCTGCCTGCACCTGCGGCGACGTCACTGGCAGCAGCGTCACTGTCCGGGAGAACGAACACGCCATCGTGGAGACGGGCTACGCCAAGGGCTGGCTCCATGCCGCTCCGCCTCCGGCCCGCACCGGCAAGAGCGTGGCCGTCATCGGCAGCGGCCCTTCGGGCCTGTCAGTGGCCGAATACCTCAACATCCGGGGCCATGCCGTCACCGTCTTCGAGCGTGCTGACCGTGTGGGCGGTCTGCTGATGTACGGCATCCCCAACATGAAGCTGGACAAATCCGTCATCGAGCGCCGCATCAAGATCATGCAGGCCGAAGGCGTCGAGTTCCGCACCAATATGGATGTGGGCGGGGCTGTGGATGCCGCTGAGATTTTGAACAGCTATGACGCCATCGTGCTCTGCTGCGGTGCCAAGAAAGCCCGCGATCTGAACGTCCCGGGCCGCGACGCGAAGGGAGTTTACCTCGCAGTGGACTACCTCACCAGCGTGACCAGGAGTCTGCTGGACAGCAAGTTTGCCGACGGCAGGGCCATCAACGCGGCAGGCAGGAATGTCCTCGTCATCGGCGGCGGCGACACCGGCAACGACTGTCAGGGTACCGCCCTGCGGCAGGGCTGCACCGACCTCGTGGCACTGGAAATGATGCCCCAGCCCCCGAAAGAGCGGGCCGCGAATAATCCCTGGCCCGAGTGGCCCAAGGTGCTGAAGGTGGACTACGGCCAGACTGAGTGCCTTGCCAAGTTCGGCAAAGACCCCCGCGTCTACCAGACCACCGTCAAAGAGTTTCTGAAGGACGACGCCGGCAACCTGACCGGCGCGGTCATCTCCTATCTCAAGCCCCAGCGTGACCCCGACACCGGCCGTACCAGCATGGTACCCACCGGCGAAGAGTTCACCTACGACTGCCAGCTGGCCTTTATCGCCGCCGGTTTCGTGGGCTGCGAGGACTATGTGGCCGAGGCGTTCGGCGTGGAGCGGAACGCCCGGGGCAATGTGGCCGACCATGGCTTCCGCACCAATGTAGACAAGGTCTTTGTCTGCGGCGATATGCGCCGGGGCCAGAGCCTCGTGGTCTGGGGCCTGCGGGAGGGCCGCGACTGCGCCGCCGAGGTGGACCGCTATCTGATGGGTTACACCAATCTGTGACCCTCTCCCCTATTTATGACATTCTCTTTCCTATCCTAAACAGAAACGGGAGCTTTCCTTCACCGGGAGGCTCCCGTTTCTGCATTTCGGGGCTTTTATTTTCACAAAGTTTTCACAGTTAGCATTTCCTATCCACTTGAAACAGATACCCCTAAGTGGTAAAATCAGAGTGTTGGGAAATTTACCCCCACAGGGTACATTTCCTCTTCACACCGATACACCCGGAAAGGAGTTATCTGCTATGACTGATGCTGAAAAAAAGCCCTGCTGCTGCGCCGCTGAGCCTGCCGAAAAGGACACTGCCCCCTCCTGCTGCCGCCACAAGGACCGTACCCCTGAGGAGTACCGCGCCCTTGCCAACCGGCTGAGCCGCATTGAGGGCCAGGTGCGCGGCATCCGCGCGATGCTGGACAAGGACGTCTACTGCGCCGATATTCTGGTGCAGGTGGCTGCGGTGAACGCTGCACTGAACGGCTTTTCCAAAGAGCTGCTGGGCCAGCACATCCGCACCTGCGTGGCCGACGATTTGAAAGCCGGCGAGACGCAGAAGCTGGACGAACTGCTGCAGCTGCTGCCCCGGCTCATGAAATGACCCCGTTCCGGGCATCCTATAAGAGGGAAAGGAATCCGCAATGGAACAATACAATGTCACAGGCATGAGCTGCGCGGCCTGCTCTGCCCGGGTGGAAAAGGCCGTGAAGAAGGTGCCGGGCGTCACGAGCTGCTCGGTGAGCCTTCTGACAAACTCCATGGGCGTGGAAGGCACAGCCTCCCCTGCCGCCATCCTCTCGGCTGTGCAGGAAGCAGGCTACGGCGCAAGCCCGAAGAATGCCTCTGCCAGTAAGACTTCGGACGCCAGCGCCGACCTCGATGCACTGGCTGACCGCGAGACACCGAAGCTCAAGCGCCGTCTCATCGCCTCGCTGGGCTTCCTGCTGGTGCTGATGTACTTCTCCATGGGCCACATGATGTGGGGCTGGCCCCTGCCCCACTGGTTCGACGGCAACCACGTCGCTATGGGCCTTGTCCAGCTGCTGCTGGCGGGCATCGTCATGGTCATCAACCAGAAGTTCTTCATCAACGGCTTCAAGGGCCTCATCCACGGCGCACCCAACATGGATACGCTGGTGGCCCTCGGCTCCATGGCAAGCTTCGTGTGGAGCACTTACGCCCTCTTCGCCATGACCCGTGCCCAGGTGGATGGCAACGACGAGCTCGTCATGCACTATATGATGGAGTTCTACTTCGAGTCTGCCGCCATGATCCTGACTCTCATCACGGTGGGCAAGATGCTGGAAGCCCGCTCCAAGGGCAAGACCACCGACGCCCTCAAGAGCCTGATGAAGCTGGCCCCCAAGACCGCCACGCTGGTGCGGGACGGAGCGGAAGTGACCGTGGCCATCGCCGACGTGCAGAAGGGCGACGTCTTTGTGGTCCGCCCCGGCGAGAATATCCCGGTGGACGGCGTGGTGCTGGAAGGCACCAGCGCAGTCAATGAGAGCGCCCTGACCGGCGAGAGCATCCCGGTGGACAAGGCCGTCGGCGACAAAGTCAGCGCCGCCACCACCAATCAGTCGGGCTTCCTCCGCTGTGAGGCTACCCGCGTGGGCGAGGATACCACGCTGGCTCAGATCATCAAGATGGTCAGCGATGCCGCCGCCACCAAAGCTCCTATCGCAAAAATCGCTGACACCGTGTCGGGCTTCTTCGTCCCGGCGGTCATCTCCATTGCCGTCGTCACCACCATCGTCTGGCTGCTGCTGGGCCATGAGCTGGGCTATGCGCTGGCACGCGGCATCTCCGTTCTGGTCATCAGCTGCCCCTGCGCACTGGGCCTTGCAACACCTGTGGCTATTATGGTGGGCAATGGTCTCGGCGCAAAAAACGGCATCCTCTTCAAGACTGCCGCCTCGCTGGAAGCCGCAGGCCGCACCCAGATCGTGGCGCTGGACAAGACCGGCACCATCACCGAGGGCGCACCCCGCGTCACCGACCTGCTGCCCGCTGAGGGTGTCTCCGAGACGGAGCTTCTGACGCTGGCCGCAGCGCTGGAAAGCCGCAGCGAGCACCCTCTGGCAAAGGCAGTTCTGGCCGACGCCGAGGCAAAGGCCATCACTCCCCCGGAAGTCACTGACTTCGCAGCCCTGCCGGGCAATGGTCTGGCGGCCAAGCTGGATGGCATGGACATCTATGCCGGCAATGCCGCCTTCATCCAGACCAAGCTCACCCTGCCCGCCGCACTGGCACAGCAGGCTGAAAAGCTGGCCTCTGAGGGCAAGACTCCCCTCTTCTTCGGCGGCGCAGGCCGTCTGCTGGGCGTTATCGCCGTGGCCGACACCATCAAGGAGGACAGCCCCGAAGCCATCCGTCAGCTGCAGAACATGGGCATCCGAGTCGTGATGCTCACCGGTGACAACCAGCGCACCGCCGACGCCATCGGCAGGCAGGCGGGCGTGGACGAGGTCATCGCGGGCGTCCTGCCCGACGGCAAGGAGGCCGTCATCCGCCAGCTGCAGGCCAGCGGCAAGGTGGCCATGGTGGGTGACGGCATCAACGACGCTCCCGCCCTCACCCGTGCCGACACCGGCATTGCCATCGGCGCAGGCACCGACGTGGCCATTGACGCCGCCGACGTCGTGCTGATGAACTCGAAGCTCTCGGACGTGCCTGCGGCCATCCGCCTCAGCCGCGCCACCCTGCGGAACATCCACGAGAACCTGTTCTGGGCGTTCATCTACAATATCATCGGCATCCCGCTGGCGGCTGGTCTGTTCATCCCCTTCGGCCTGACCCTGAACCCCATGTTCGGTGCTGCTGCCATGAGCCTGTCCAGCTTCTGCGTCGTGAGCAACGCCCTGCGGCTGAACCTGTTCGATTTGCACAGCACCAGGCACGACCACAAAACCGCTTCTCCCGCTGCTGCCCCGGTGCAGTCTGCGGCTGAAAATAACAAAAAATCGGACGCCGAAGCGCCCGAAGTCAAAACGGAGGATAATACCATGAAGAAGACCCTGAAAGTGGAAGGCATGATGTGCGGCCACTGCGAAGCCCGCGTGAAGAAGGCTCTGGAAGCCCTGCCCGAGGTGGACGAGGCTGTCGTGAGCCACGAGGCCGGCACCGCCATCGTCACCCTGAACGCCGAGGTCGCCGACGACGTGCTCAAGAACGCCGTCGAGGCACAGGACTACAAGGTCACCGGCATCCAGTAAGCTGTAAAATGCAGAAAAGCCAGCGCACGAGAAATGTGCGCTGGCTTTTGTTATAGGTCATAACCTCTCAGTCTCGCTATCGCTCGACAAGGCCGGGTTGCGGCACCCAGCATCCGCTGCGCATTGCGCGCGTCTTGCTGGCCGCTGCCCCAGCAACGACTCCCTGTTTCCGCCACTGGCGGCGGTCGTCGTTGTTGCCCCTACCGAGGGGAGCCTCTGGCGAAGAGAGAAAGCTTTCCGTACTGCCAAGGCCTCCCCTCGTCAGGGGAGGTGGCTGCGCCAAAGGCACAGACGGAGAGGTTAATCATATCTCAACGCGTCGATGGGGTTGAGCCGCGCGGCGCGTTTTGCGGGCAGATAGCCGAACAGCACTCCGATGAATACCGAGATGCCGAAAGCTGCCGCGATGGAGTTGAAGGACGGGCTGACCGTGATATCCATGCCATCGGTGAACATGGGCAGCACCTGATTGGCGATGGCCGACACGATGTAGCCGAGGACGATGCCCAGCGTGCCGCCAAGAGCCGAGGTAGTGGCCGCCTCGGTGACGAACTGGGCCAGGATGGTCTTTTCCTTCGCGCCCATGGCCTTGCGGATGCCGATCTCACGGGTGCGCTCGGTGACGGACACCAGCATGATGTTCATGATGCCGATGCCGCCCACCAGCAGCGAGATGCTGGCGATGCCGGTGAGGATGACGATGACCATGTTGATCATCTTGTTCATCTCTTCCAGCCACTCGCTGGCGCTGTAGACGTAGTAAGCATTGTCGCTCTTGAAGATGTCATACAGTCCCTGCTCCACCGCAGCCTTGGCCTCGTTGGCCTGGCCCTCGTCCACCATGATGGCAGAGTAGGAGTCCGGCGAGCTTTCGTTGGAAAGGCGCATGGCTGTGGTGTAGGGCAGGTAGACGCTGTCGTCGTCGCTGCCCTCCTGCTGGTCGGGGTTGGAGATCTTGGCCTTCAGCACGCCCACGATGCGGAACTTATAGGGGCCAAGCTTGATGGTCTGGCCCACCGCATTTCCGCCGTAGGCCGTGCGGTTGATGTAATCGCCGATGACGCAGATCTGCTTGTTGTCTGCGATGTCCATATACTGGATGTTCCGGCCCTTGGCAAGGGTGTAGCCCTTCATCTCGATGTAGTTTTCATCCACGCCGTACATCTCGCTGTAGCGGTAGGTCGTAGTCCCCACCTTGGGGGTGTTGTCGCTGAAATCCAGCTGCGGCGAGATGGAGGAAAGCAGTTTGGGGTTCTTTTTGACGAGGTCGTACAAATCATCCACCGTCGCAGTGCGGGAACCATAGCCCCATATCTGGATGGAGAGGGTGTTGGTTCCCATTGCGGAAAAGCTGTCCCGCATGCTTCTGGTCATGCCGTTGCCCAGACCGACGATGACGATGACCGCCATGACGCCGATGATGATGCCCAGCATGGTCAGAAACGTGCGCAGTTTATTGCTCCAGACGTTCTGCAGTGCCTGACGGAAAGTCTCTAATACCATTATTTTGCTTCCTCCTGTGCCGCTTCGCCGGACAGAGTGGGCTGCACGACAGCCTCAGGCGCGTGGGCGTCGCCATCGTACACCACCTGACCGTCTTCCAGACGGATGATACGCTCCGCCTGCACGGCGATGGAATTGTCGTGGGTGATGAGCACCACGGTATGCCCCTCCCTGTGGAGCTGCTGAAGCATCCCGATGACCTCGCGGCCGGTGTGGGAGTCCAGAGCGCCGGTGGGCTCGTCGGCGAGGATGACCGCCGGGTTGCGCACCAGAGCACGGGCGATGGAAACGCGCTGCTGCTGGCCGCCGGAAAGCTGGTTTGGCAGGTTCTTGAGCTTGTCGCCCAGACCCACCTTTTCCAGCACATCCTTGGCCAGCTTGTGGCGTTCGGCGCGGGAGATATTCGCGTAGATCAGCGGCACCTCCACGTTCTCCATCAGGTTGAGGCGGGGCAGAAGGTTATACTGCTGGAAGATGAAACCCAGCATCTCGTTGCGCACATCTGCCAGCTCGTCTCGGTTCATCTTGCCCACATCCCGGCCATTGAGCCGGTAGATGCCGTGGGTGGGGACGTCCAGACAGCCGATGATGTTCATACAGGTGGACTTGCCCGAACCGGACTGGCCCACGATGGCCACGAACTCCCCCTTCTCGATCTTCATCGTGATGTGGTCGGCGGCCTTTACCAGCGTATCGCCCATCTGATAATACTTGCACACCTGCTCAAATTCGATCAGAGCACTCATGGGGCACCTCCTTACCAGATACTGTCGCTGTAACTGTCGCTGTAATAGTCATCCGACACAGAGCTGGTGTCGTAGGCCACCGTGTCGTCCTCCTGCAGGCCGCTCTTGATCTCGGTGTAGCTGTCGTCGCTGACGCCGGTCTCGACTTTGACGTAGACATAGCCGTCCGGTGCGTCCATGTCTTCCACCGCATTGGCTGCGCTGGGAGACTTCTTGCTCACCAGCACATAGCCGCCGCGGATAACGGCAGCATTCGGCACGACGAGGGCGTTGCCGGCCTCGGCCACGACGATCTCAGCGTTGGCGTTCATGCCGGGGCGCAGGCCGTCGGTGTTGTCGATGCGGATGGTGATGGGGTAAGTCGTGGTGCCGCCGCTGGAGCTGCCCTTCATGGACACACGGGTGACTGTGCCGACATAGGTCTTGTCCGTCACAGCGTCAGCGGTGAGCTGGACTTTCTGGCCCACGGACAGTGCGCCGATCTGCAGCTCATCCACATTGATGACCATCTCCAGATAGCTCAGGTCGTAGATGACGCAGAGGGTGCTGCCGGAGGTCAGGGCGTCGCCCTGCTTGGCGTCCTTCTCAATGATGGTGCCGCTGATGGGCGAGGTAATGGTGTAGTTGGACATATTGTCCTGCTGGTTCTGCATCGAGATCTCAGCGCTGCGCAGGGACTCGGAAGCAGACTGGATGGATTCGGTCAGCTCATCGCCGGTCAGCTCAATGATGATGTCACCCTTGGAGACCGCGCCGCCCTCCTGCACATTGATGGCGGAAACGGTGCCGCTGGCCTGAGCGGTCAGGGTGCGCTCTGCCTGATAGGCAAAGGTGGCAGAGGCGATGGAGCTGACGCCATTGACGCTGGCGGTAGCGGCCTGGGCGGTGGTCAGACCGCCGGCATTATTGACCCGGATGGTGACGGTGCGCACCAGCAGGTTGCCGGTGCTCAGCTCATCGGTGCCGGTGACGGCGGTGATGGTGCCTTTCAGCGTCTCAAAGGTGCCGTCCAGCACCACGTCAGCGCTCTGGCCCACCGAGAAATTGGCGGCGTCGGCTGCCGGGAACAGCAGGTTCAGCAGCATCTTGGAGCTGTCGCGGATGACCGCCACCTCCTGGCCGCTGGTCACCTCGTCGCCCTTTGCGACCTTGAGGCTGCTGACGGTGCCGTCCACCTCTGCGCGGACATACTGGCGGTCCACAGTCTTGTCGTAGCTGCGCTGGGCCTGCTGCAGGGCGATGCTGGCCTTTTCCAGATTGGTGGAGGCATCCGAGCTGTCGATGGTGTAGAGCACATCGCCCTCCTCCACCTTGTCGCCCTCTTCAAAGCCGCCGGTGAGGATCTTGCCGTCCACCAGAGACTTGACGGTATATGTATTGGCCGGGTTCAGCGTGCCGGTGCCGCTCAGGGAGTTGGAGACATCCTGACGGACCGGCGTCGTCTCGGCGTAGGTCACATCGCGGCTGGCAGCGCCATTCCTGCCGCCGCCTATGAGAAAGACAGCGCCCGCTGCCGCCACGACGACCAGCGGCACGAGCCACTTCCAGTTCTTTTTGGCAAATGCGCCTGCACCGGTCCTACCCTTGGCTCCGGTCATTTCCCCGGCAGCCTCAGCAGACTGAGCCGCTGCATCCTTTTTCTTTTTCCAGATCATGCTTTTCCTCCTAGTCGATGCAAAAGGGCATAGTTGCCCCTTTGCACGAAAAATCTGTTATTGGTAGTGTATCGCATTTCACCAAAATACTCAAGCGTCCAAATTTCATTTCACCCTTTATTTACAAAATACACGTCCGTTTTTATGCAAAAAGAGACACCCGCAGCGCCCTTTTCAGAGCAATGCGGGTGTCTCTTATTTTTTATCCTATCAGGATGCGGCTTTGGCCTCGCTCAGCGGAGCCAGCTGCACATACACCCCGGCAGGGACGCAGGCCGCCCATGCACCTTCCTCGCTCAGCTGGCCGAACTGCTCACAGACATGGTCCGGGCATTGGCTGTCCTGAAACGAGATGGTGCCGTCTTTTACCTGTAAATGAACGACATAGCTGCCCACATCGTACAGGTAATCGTAGTCCTTATCCAGCGGCAGCACCTCGGTGATGCCGTCGCCGAAATCCACGACTGCTGCCAGCGGTTCCGCCTTGCTGCGCGGACGCAGCAGAAAGACCAGCAGGACAGCTGCCGCCAGGACGACGGCTGCGAAGAGGAGGTTTGCCTTCCAGCTCAGGCGTTTTGCGCCTTTTGCCGGCTCAGGCTGCTTGCGGATGCTCATGCAGCGTAGTCGCTGGCAGCAGCACCGGCAATGCGGCCAAAGACGGTGAAGTCAGCAACAGCGTTGCCGCCCAGACGGTTTGCACCGTGGACGCCGCCAGTCACCTCACCTGCTGCGAACAGGCCGGGGATGACCTCGCCCTTCTCATTCAGCACCTCGGTGTTGGCGTTGATCTTCAGGCCGCCCATGGTGTGATGGACACCGGCGGTGACCTTCACAGCGTAGTAGGGAGCGGTGTTCAGGGGGTTGGCGAAGCTGGTACGGCCGAAGTCGGGGTCATTCTTGGCCTCAACGTAGCCGTTCCACTTCTCCATGGTCTCTGCGAAGGCAGCGGCATCGACGCCCATAGCCTTGCCCAGCTCCTCGTAGGTAGCGCCGGTGACGGTGTAGCCCTTCTTGATGTAGCCCTGAATGACGCTGGAAGCATCGACCATGGCCTGATCGACGACCAGCCAGCTGTAGCTGCCGGTCTGAGCGATCTCAGCGGCGGAGACGACATCGCGGGTGCCGACCTCGTCGATGAAGCGCTTGCCCTCGGCGTTGATCAGCACAGCGCCGTCGCCGCGCAGGCCCTCGGTGATAAGGGCAGCGGTGTTGGCCTCAACGGTGGGGTGGATCTGGATCTGGTCCATGTCCACGGTAGCAGCACCGATGGCCTCTGCCATCTCGATGCCCTGACCCTGGATGCCAGCGGCGTTGGTGGTCATGAAGCCCTTCAGCTCGGGCTTGTACTTGACGACCATGTCGAGGTTTGCGCCGAAGCCGCCGGTGGTCAGCACCACAGCCTTGGCGTTGACGGTGACGGTCTCGCCGGTAGAACCGGTGGCCTTGATGCCCGCAGCTGCGCCGTTGGCATCGGTCAGGATCTCGTTGGCGGTGGTGTTCAGCAGGATCTGAACGCCAGCCTTCTTACAGTTCTCCTCCAGCAGGGGGATCATGTAGGAGCCGACGGAAACGGTCTTGCCCTCTGCGTTCACAGGGCGATGGATGCGCTTGACGGATGCACCGCCGAAGCTGGAGACGTTGTGCAGGGTGATGCCGTGCTCGTCCAGCCAGTCGATGGCGTCAGCAGAGTTTGCACACAGGGTCTCGACCAGCTCGGGGTCGTTGATGCCCTTGCCGCCGATCATGGTATCCAGCTCCATCAGCTCGACAGAGTCGAAGTAGCCGGTGGGGTTGGCCTGATAGGCAGCCCACTGCTCGGAGACGGTCTTTGCCAGAGCGGTGATGGTCTCGTTGTCGGCGTATTTCTCGGCAGCAGTCTTCAGGGTCTTCTCGACGCCGGCAGACTCGCCGAACTCGTTCTCATCCTGATAGACGGTCTTGCCGGCGTTCATGCCGCCGGTAGCGCGGACGGAGTTGCCGCCCACCATGGACTGGCTCTCGAGGATGACGACGCTCTTGCCCTCAGCGGCAGCGGTGATGGCAGCAGTCATGCCTGCGCCGCCTGCACCGACAACGACGACATCTGCGTCAACGGTGGAGTCCTCGGCGGAGCCGGTCTTCTCCACAGCGGTCTTGTAGTCATCGGGGTTCAGGCCGGCAGCGGTCAGAGCAGCTGCAGCAGCCTCCTTGATGGCGGTAGAGGTGACGGTAGCGCCGGACACGCCGTCCACAGCGATGCTGCCGCTCTCGGCGATCTCGCCGGGCATCTTGGCGATGGCCTCAGAGCCGACGCCCTGAGTCTCGTCCTTGCCCTCGGCGGTGCAGCCGGTGATGGCGCCGTCGGTCAGGGTCAGGGTGACGGAAACGTCGCCGCCGAAGCCCTTGGCAGTGCCGGTGAAGTCACCGGACACACCCGCGTCAGAACTGGTAGAGGCAGGCTTTGCACCGCAGCCGTAGCCAAACAGGCTGACCGCGATGACCGCTGCCATAGCCAGTGCAGACACGCTCTTTTTGATCTGAGCTTTCTTCATGATTTTCCTTCCTTGCTTGCTTCGTGGTTTGTGGTTGCGAACATCTATCAGCATAAAAAGGGAGCTGCCCTTTTACAAGCAGCCCCCTCTGCCGAACTTGGGAAAAGGATTTAGGCGTTGGCCTGTGCAGCAGCAACAGCGCAGGCGACAGTAGCGCCGACCATCGGGTTGTTGCCCATGCCGATGAGGCCCATCATCTCGACGTGTGCAGGCACAGAAGAGGAACCTGCAAACTGAGCATCGCCGTGGACGCGGCCCAGAGAGTCGGTCAGGCCGTAGCTGGCGGGGCCGGCTGCGACGTTATCGGGGTGCAGGGTACGGCCCGTGCCGCCGCCGGAAG
>ERZ773114.2772-NODE-2772-length-15661-cov-4.064975_pt1 | contig 15661 bp, 10 predicted proteins | sample MGYA00580564_ERZ773114 | MGnify/ENA primary metagenome ERZ773114 (study PRJEB29015, sample SAMEA2737836) | human gut metagenome | biome: human gut; feature: human-associated habitat; material: faeces | place: China | collected 2012 ... | reverse complement strand
TGGAACGCACGATGACCACTCTGTTAGACAAGTACCCCGCGCCGGACAAAGAGCGTGCACAGCTTCTCTGGGTGGCGCACATGAACGGGCTGAAAGCGCAGGCTGAAGAGGTAGTGGTGAGGGAAATCGTGTACGCAGAGTGATTTCAACCGTTCCTCATATTTCTGTTTCAGTATCAAAAAAGCCCAAACTCGATTTTATCTTTCGATTTTGAATTTTTTCTGCAAATATCAAAATTAAAATTTGATTTCCTGCCAAGAATGGAGTATAAGGTGAGAACATCGCCAAAGGCTATCTGCAAGGCCGGTATGGGGCGATTCCACACATGAAGAAAGAATTATTAAGGAGCGTATAAATATGGCTTACCTGAAGCTGATGTTCGACGAGCGGGAAATCGCTCATCTGAGCAAAGATGGGCAGTATCTCTGCGCCAATGAGGGTGTGCCGCAGTATGACCTGCCCTTGAACCTCTTTATCGGAAACAGCCGTAAGGTGCCGCTGGTCGATGTGGTCGTCTGGGCCAAAAAGCGCATCTTTCCCCGAAATCGGATGGACTGCAAGGAGATCCTGGAAATGATGGGTCTGCCAGACTATAACGCGTGGGAGATCGTAAAGCGTACCAATGCCTGCCTGATGGAGGACCCTTTTTGGCTGCGCTTCAGCGAAAATGAAACCTTTGAGGACACTACCCGCGGCAGGGCAAGGAAAATTATGGCCGAATATCAAAAGTCGGTTGATACCAATTCGTATCAATTTGTATCAGTTGATGGATATAGCAAGGCCCACAGATTGGAGTAATTCTCCAATCTGTGGGCCTTGTTCATTCGAGATCAGTCATCGTCGTCTGGGTCAGGAACTTCCACCCGCCCTGAGAGTTCTTCGCAGTAGTCCTTGCACCATCCCTGCAACTGTACTGTACAAGGCCGCACCGTATGTTCTGGTCGCTCCAGTAAAACTCAGCTTTTTTAGGCTAAATTTATTTTTTTAGATTTTAAGTCCTACTCCGTTATCTTTTGCTCATATACTTTCACTTTCCAAGTAGGATGCCATACTGTTTAATAAATGAGTGAAGTTCAGAAAGACAGTAAGAATAGCCCTTGTCCACTCCCGACGTAGTGATGTATAATGTATGTATCAATCATCAAAAGGAGTAGCTTTTATGTTGGTGTTCAGCACACGTCTTCCTCTGAATGATTCCATCACGCGTCAGCAAATTCTTCAGCTCTGTCTGGACTGGATTTCTGGCAGCCCGCATTACGATGTGCATGACTTGCATTATGATCCTGTCTCTTTAAATGATGCCGATTACGCCAATGACACGCTCAGTATTTCCATCCGGAATTACACCGATGAAACCTGTGCACTTTCGGCATTCCGCCTGGAATACACAAACCGTACCGTTTTATGGCACAATGACGTGATCTTTCTGGAACAGGACGCCGAAAAGACGCTGCTGATCCAGCTGGAATGCGACCGGACCGATTTCGGGGCCGATTTGCCGGTCGTTCGCAAGCCTTACCTGGTACGGATGGCCGTAGAACAGGGGCTGTGCGGTACCGACCATATGCTGCCCGTTACCGACACGCCCATTCCACTCAACGAGGCACTTTACCCCATGTGTGCCGCCATCATGAACGGCACCTGCCCGAACACCATGCCTGTCGTCTACATCAGTCGCGGCTCGAACAATGCGCTCAACATTCCGTCCACGGTTCTGGCTCAGCGGCTCAGTGGCATGGCGCATGTCATTCAGGAGGACTCCTACCGTACTGCACAGCGGCTGCAGCGCGACACGCAGGGGAACAATGTTTATGGTGGATACATCGGGCTGTATTTTCCTGGTTCCGCCCGGTATCAGCGTTTTATCCCAGACTTCTACTCCAGCACGGAGACGCTTCTCCAGGAAATCGTAAATACCGTGCGGTGTACCCTTATCAACCAGGCCGGTGCACTGCACTATAACTGGAACCAGATCCAGACTCTGCAGGCCCGTCAGCAGATGCGGGAATGGATGGAGCAGGACGCTCAGAGCCAGAAGGATCTGAATTTGTACATCGAAAATTTTGACCGGGAGAATGCACAGCTCCGGGAGCAGATCCAGCTGCTGAACAGTCGGCTGCTTGCCATGACTGCACAACGGGACCAGCTGCAGATGCAGCTTTCCAAAGCAGGCGGCAGCGGACTTCTCAAGTGGGGCACAGAATCCGAGCTCTACCCCGGTGAGGCCACCGATCTGCTGAGCAGCGTCCTTTCACAGGTTTTGCCCAAGCTGGCCCCTGCCTCCAGAGCGGCCGTTCTGGTGCAGTCCCTGCTTGCCGCCAATCCGTCCACCGGACAATGTCACCAACTTCTCCAGATGATCCGGGAAGTGTTTTTCGACGGCGAACGTCTGAACAGCACCAAAAAGTCTCTGCTCCGACAGGCTGGTTTTGAGATTCTGGAAGACGGCCCGCATTATAAACTTATTTTTTGCGGAGATCACCGGTACCAGTTTACTTACCCCAAAACGCCGAGTGACGTAAGGGGCGGCCGAAACAATATTTCTGAGATGAACAACCGTCTGGATGTGGAAAAGAAATTTCTCTGATCTACTTCCTGCCGCCCGCAAACGCCCTTGCTCTCCAACAAAGAAAGCCGATGTCCTCCGCCCGCTTTTTGCGCGGGCCGGAGAACACCGGCCTTTTTTAATTTGTTTCAGTTGCCCGCATCCGCCGGGTATGTGCCGCAAGGATCTGCTCTTTTTTCGCGGTTTTTTCCGGCTCATCCATCCCATCCGGCCATTTGCCATCTTTCGGGTAGATGCCCCAGACCGTCCCGTTGAGGGCCACTTTCACCTGCAGCTCGCAGTCATTTTCTTCCTGCCGGTAGAGGAGCTTATAGTTGTAGACCGTATTTCCCTTCGTACTTTTACTCTCACCGTCGGGCACCACCTCGCTCACTTTTTTCGGGCGTTCGTCCACCATCGGTTTCTCTGCAGGTTGTTCCTCCGGCATCGGCCGATGGCTCACCTCTTCCATCCAATTGTCAAAGTGCTCACAGGCTTCCCTCAGATTCTGCACTGTATAACGGTTCAGCACGCCGTTATTATTGTGGGCATTGATGTCGCGCATCTTTTTGAGGATATTCCAGTCTTCGTCCCAGCCCCGATAACCGCTGCCAAAGATTCTGACCTCTTTCGTGATAATCGCACAGTAGTCCACGAAGGACAGGGTGTCCAGCAGCCCGACACTGCCCGCACCATATCGTGCGGTAAAGCGATTGGTGTTCTCCGCAAACTGATAGCGCATTTTGCAATTATCGACTTCTCCGGCCACCACGCTCTCCCAGCGGTCGCCGTAAGCCTCCTGCATCCGGCTGCGGATCAGCGCACGGACCTTCCGTTCGGTCAGCAGCAGCTGCTCCACCACCGAATCCCTGTCGTGCGGGAGGTAGTAGCTGCGCACATAGTCCACAAAAGCAGGAGAGATGGGTTCCGGAGCCATCGTTTCCTCTTCAGCAGACCGCAGTCCACACAGCACAAAGATGCTGGGCAGAAATTCTTCCCCGCCCGTCTTAGCTGACGCAGGGGAGGTGACATATCCCGCATTTTCCAACTCTTTCTTGTCGTTCTTGCACGCTTCCTCTCCGCTGATAAGCTGCATGCCCTGATATACAAAGGTCCGCAGGAAGCACTGCATAAGGTTCTGCTCCGGTTGATCGCTGCAGTGCTCTGTTTCCAGCTGCCTGCACATGGTGGCAAACCGGTCATGGAACAGCCGGGTGTCGGACTGCCAGACCCGGTCCACATCCCAGCTGGCAGTCGGAATATTCATAGATTCGCGCCGCATGTCCATCAGAAGCGCAGGGTGCCGGCCGCAGAGGTAGAGGATCTGCTTCCGCTTTTCTTCGTCCGGGACACCGCAGGGGAGAGGCTCATAGCTTTTAAAATATTCTTCCAGCTCACGGTTGTTGAAACCGCTGATCACCGTTGAATGGTAAGCATCTGCAAAGGAAGAGCCTCCGGCCAGCCTGCCCATGCCGATTTTTCCGGCTGCCTGGCGGGACACAAGGAGGATATTCATGTTCAGTTCAGCCCAATTGCTTCCCTTGTGGGAAAGACCATACAGATGCTGGAAAATTTCATTTTTAGGGAATGCGATGGGGGCACGGTCAAACTCCTCCACCACCAGCACAAAGTGGATGCCCAGCTCCTTATACACGCAGAAAATATCCCCTCCCTGAATGTCCTGCACTGCGTTATCTCTCAGATTTGTATCCGTCCACAAATCCTTGTCTAGGAGGTCATATGCCTTCTGGATCTCGTAGAGCGGCGTATGTTTTTTGTTCGGATCGCTATTCAGGCCAAGTTCTTCTGCCCTGCGCTGAAGCTTTTCCATCGGCAGCTTTTTCTTCAGCTGCACAAGGATCCGCTTTGCAAACTTCACATCCGCGTCTTCCGGGTTCGTCGGCATGTCGTAAAAGAGGAAGTAGGTGTTCTTTTCCTCCTCCTTGCCGGTCTGCTCCAGTGCCATCCGCAGCTGCCGTAACAGCGCTGATTTGCCAACACCGTGGGGGCCGCAGAGCGAGAGACTGTTTCTTTTTTTCTCCGGGGAGAAGATTTCCTGCCAGAAATTTCTCAGCAGACGCTCCCGCCCGATAAATGGTTCTTCCTTCTCGCAGTAATAATTCGGATCCGGTCTCGTAAAATCAAACATTCGCAATTTCCCCCAGCATATTTTTAGTCACTTCAAGATACAGGCCGAAGGTGATCTTCACATTGCTCACTCCGTCCTTTCCGGTGACCCAGCGCAGGATGTCGCGGCGGTTGAGCTTGTCCATTGCCTCTTCAGCGGCCTTCTGGCCCATTTTATCAAACAGTACTTTATTGGCGATTTTGGTCGGGACAGTGCGGGCATCGGGGTGACCTTTAACCGTCGTTTCTGCAAGGGTTTTCAGACAGATCGAGGTATCCGCGCCGTTGTCACCACGGAGATTGTCACCGTCATCCTCCGTGAGGTAGTCGAACGACTTCCAGCTCAACTGCTCGTTCTGGTTATTGATGTACTGTCGCACTACATTTTTCAGGTCGCTTTCCTGGATCCGCAAATGCTCCGGGCCGCTGGCCTTATAAAACTCCGCCATTTTATTGCATAGCTTGATGAGCAGATCGGGGAAACAGCCGGTCAGATCCTGAATCTGTTCCACCACGCGCTGACCGCTGGCCGAATCATACGGGTCCAGCCCGAACGCCTTTTTCATGGGTGCCCGGATCAGTTCACGCGCCGCATCCGGCGGGAGGCTCGACACCTGGATCTTTTCGGCCGACTGGATATTCAGGTTCACTGCGTCCAACTTTTCCATGGCCTGCATCATTGTGTCATGTCCCACCAGGATCTGTACAACGCCCCTTTCACTGAGGAAACGGATAAAGTCCATCTGCCGTTTCCAGCTGTTGGCCCGCTCCAGGTTGCCCTCATTTTTGGCCGCCTGGAATTTCAGATAAAGAGTGTTGGCAAAGCCGGTAAACTCGTCAATGATCAGAACGATCCTATAGGGATGTTTTCCGGTGTTGCATTCATTGAACCTCTCCATGAAATCGCTGAAATCCGTTCGGACATCTTCGCTCCAGGAAAGCTCTGTGTTCAGGCCGTTGTTGTCCAGAAAATCGGCCAATTCTGCCGAGGCTCTGGCTGCCTTGTTGATGCCGCGCAGAATCCATTTGAAAAGATTTCTTTCCCATCTTCCGCTTTCAAGTGCCGGTTCGCCACCCACATCGCCCAGAAAAGAACCTATGCTGACAACGATCGTCCGGCTGCTGAGCCGCTTGTCGTTCATGATCTGCTGGACGATCTGGTTCATCATGGTGGTTTTTCCAGCCCTGCGGGTCCCCCACACAACGGCGCACCGCCCCGGGACAAATTCTCGGTTTTCATCCTCGGTCTGCCGGGTCAGACACTTCCACAGCTCTTTACGCTCCGGGCGGTCCTGGTAGATGGGCGATCCACCCGTCAGCGTGTTGTCCACTGCAGCCGCATAGGGACTATCCACATCACAGTTTTTCTGCAGCGTTTCGTCCAGCAGCTGGGCGTCCAGCCGGGTCGGATCCTCCTCAGAACGCAGCCAACGGACATGGCATTCCTTGTCGAGATAAGCCTGGAATTCCGGTCGGCTCAGTGCATAGCGGGTCGTCTGATATTCGGCCACATATGTACTTTTGTAACCCCCTTTTCCGTCCTCCAGATACTGGCTCCGGATCGTCGCACGCTGTTCCTCGGCCCGCATCTCGAACACTTCGGAGCGCAGCTGTGCCTCTGCTGCGTCGTCATCCCACCAACACATGGAGGCACACCGCACCCAGACGGTGTCATCCTTCAGTCCGTTTTCGCGCTTCATGGCCGCACTGATGTACTGATCATCCGGGTTGTCGGTGTTGCGGAAGCAGATCATTGACTGATCCCGCTCTGCCTCCACCACGATCCGGCTCTTCTGCGGCAGAACCTCACGCACCAGCGCCTTTTCCCAGGGCAGGAAGGTGCGGCAGTCTCTGGCTCTTGCAACCGCCACAATTTTCTGGGTCCGGTCCATACGGAACACGCAGAGCAGGCCCAGCTGCCACCAGCCGCCAACACGGCAATCCGCAATTCTCTGCAGCTTTGACTCCATATCTGCCGCCGAAAATCGGTACTTTCCGTTAATTGTTCCAGCTTCGTTCCCGGCTGTATAATCCGTGATGCAGCCAAACCGCCAGAGCTGCGCAAGGTTGTCGGTCACACTGCCCAGTTCTTCTTGATCATCAGAAGCAAACAACGTTTCGCCGTCTGTGGTGCACAGGCGGTATGCGGATTCTTTTCCGTCCTGCATCTGCTCCAGCAGCAGGCTCTCACCGGGGATGGGCAGCGGCATCTCGCTGAGGAATTTCCTGCCGGGATCTTCCTGCTCGACTGCCTCAACCGTCAGACTATTTCCTTTCACATCCAGGGCCTTTACACTCCTGTGACTATACCGGCGCAGTACTCGGATCTCCGAATTTTTCTGGAGCGTCGGATGCACCTTTCCGGTCTTTGCATGGACTGTTGTGCCTTCCGGAGTACAGCACACGAGATATGCATAGTCCTTTATATTCAGTTTATCGTTTGCCTCGGTATATCTGCTGTCATATGTAAATCTGACATTGTTTGCGGTATAAAGAATCGGAAGCCGCTCGTCGGGTGCCTGGTAACCCTGTTCATAGTGGAATGCAATCGTTCCGCCCGTTCTGTTCCTGTAAATCAGGATGCCGAACCGCTCGCCCTCGTTCCGGGCATAGACATCGGAGAGGTCCTCCGTTCCCGATTCCACCCTTTCTACAGCCTGCACCGGGCGTTTCGGCTTTGGCAACTCGGGCTTTGGGGCAAGCTCGCTGAGTCGGCCCTGCCAGAGGACGCGATTGACCCGAGGAAACGTTTTCCCAAATGCACTGGTACTGACCGTGTAGGTCACTGCATATTGCGTTCCTCTTTCAAACGAAAGCGAGACATCCTGGTTCTCAAGCGGAAGATACAATCCGTTTTTCTTCTCATCCTCATACGCTTCACCTTTGTCCCAGTCCATCTGCTCGGGGCGATAAATGAAACTGTACCGCTGCGGAATTCCCCAGCTCAGATACCCCAGCAGCGGTTCCTCCACCGCCTTTTCTGGGGCATCCGCCAAATGGACCATCGACATTCCGTTTTCTTCCACAAGCCAGTATTCCACCGGGTAGGTCAGACGCTTGCTCCGGTCATTGTTATAAAAATTCAGATCCTCCACCAGTGCTACATCACAAGGCATCAGCTTCTTGCGCAGCGGCAGGTGGAAAGCTGCCTCCGGGTCAAACTCCGTGCTGTCCAGTTCGACCACAGCCTCGTCCGGGCGGAAGAGAACCAGCCAGCCCTTCCGGACGTCACGCGACACCATGTGGACATCCACCGCGTTGACCACCGCCTCCCGATTTTTCCAGCGGACCGCCAAGGCATAGCTCAACAGCGGCTTCTGGCCTTCGGCAAGGAAATTCAGACACTGTCCCACCTCCTTGTCACAATCATTGATGTGGAAAAAGTAATTTCCGTTCACATAGCCATAGCCATTTCGGTAATGACTGACCCTGCCGAACGTGCGGAACCATTCAAGCTCCTTCCCCGACAGTGTGCGGGTCTCACCGTTTTCAAACCGGAACACCGCCGCATTGGTCATCAGATTACAGCTGAGCAGTTGAGCCGACTGGGCCGGTTCTCCCACCAGCTTCAGGATACCGGCCGTACCGGCCTCCGTATCACTGCCATCCTCCATGTTCATGAGGGAGAGGCTGACCATCTCAGAGTCAAGAACCGTTTTGGAGACCCTGCCGTTGGAGCCGACCAGGAAGCGACTGTACTGTTCTGGTTTGATTTTTTCAACCACCGTCACAGTTGTGGCCATTGGCGCCGGCTCGCCCTCCGGCACCGTGTCCGGGTCGATAGTGGTATTGTAGCGTACCACTGCGACAATTCCGGATGTCAATTCTTCTTTTATTGTCGATTTCCGGAATGCAACGGAGCCCCGGGGCAAGCTGCGGTGAAGGATTGCAGCATAGTTCCTAGTCATGAACTCGGTTCCTATAAAGCCGACGTTATCGTCTCCGGTAGGTTGGATGATAATGATGCCATATCCCGTAAAAATCTCCTGCTCCTGGTGGACTTTTACCGCAATGGCCTTACGGCGGCTGACAGAAAGCTCGCACCAGACCGCACTGTGCTCCCGCACATAGTCGTATCCTGTGTTTTCGCTCATACTTTCTGTTGAGAAGTCAAAGCGGCTGCGGCTGCTCTCACAGAGATCCACACTTTTGCCGTTTTGTGCGCTGGCGACCACCTTGCCCTTCCAGAGAAGGCTGGTGGCTTTTGTCAATGGCGTCGTACATACGGTCCCATCGTCCAGGAGCAGATTTGCACTGGCCAGATAAGAAACGCCGTCCTGCAGCGTTTCGTTCAACGAGAGCACAATTCCCTCTGTGACCCTTGCCTCATTGGACAGGCTGATACGTTCTCCGGGCAGAGGCAGATGCAAAATGCCGCACACATCTGCACGCTGAAGTCTAACGCTTGTACCGCGGTCATCCACAAGCACCGCGCCGTTTGCACCGCTGCTCTGCAGTCTTGCAGGCAGCAGGAGATCCCGGTCTGCAATTTTATAGAGCCAGTTTTTCTTTCCAAGTTCAGAACAGTTCAGGCTGAGGACAGCGCTTTCCACCCTGAGGTCACGCAGCGCAAGACGCACATCTGAATCGGGCTCGTCCCGCATCAGATCCAGGTGCCCGCTGATTCTACAGTCATAATTTGACAACTTAATGTATTTGAAATCCCGCTCCGCACTTTCCAGGTCACTCTTTGTAAAAGGGACTACCATACCATCCAGCAGCACCAGATCGCCTGCCTCGTGTGCCGCATGGTATACTCCCAGAGCTGCCATAACTCTGACGTCCACAATGCTTTCCAGGCAGACCTCTTCGGTGCCGATCATCACGTTCTGCTGATCATGCAGTTCCAAACGGCCGGCCAGCATCCGGCCGTCCAGAAGCTCTGCATATACAGGTCTGCCAACAGACAAGTAAAACGTTGTTTGTTCAATCATCAGATCTCCTCCTTTTCCAAAGCTGTCAGTTCCTCATGATAAGTACATAAAACCATAAACGATAGTCTTTTTCAAGTCCCGTTCTGTTGCATCTGTCACGGATTGAGCTGATCGTAGGCCTTTGCCTCAAAATACTCCCGAACCAGTGCGATATAGCCGCCGATGCTGGCGGCCAAAACCATGTAAGCAGCTGCAAAAATGAGCACCACCACCACGATCAGAAAGGCCATCAGCGACCCGCTGAGGATCGACAGAAAGGCATAGGATGCCGCTGACCGCAGAAGCTCACCAGCGTTCTTCGCCAGCCAGCGCAGGGAATAGGCAAGGCCAACCAGAAGCACCCACACATACAGACCGTTGCCGACCCCGCTGAAGGCAAGGTAAGCGCTGATGAGGGCGGTCAACACCAGCGTAACGATGAGACGAACCCGAAAGCGATAGCGCATCATAATGAAATTCCTCCTGTTTTTCAAATCAAAACTGGCAGCAGCGGAAGCGGCCGCCCTCGTAATAATAGAACGTTCCCTCCTTCAGCGAGCGGATGCTCTGCGGGCGGATCAGCGGTTCGTCCACGAGCACCGAAGCCGTGGAGGTCGAGAATGTTGTCGTGCGGTTGCCCAGCAGACCGAACGGGCCGCCGCCCCACTCACTTTCAGAGCAGCTGTCGCCGGTCGTGGTGGTGATCTGAGCCTTCTTGCACCGGCCTGCAAAGTCCGACAAAGCCTGCGCACCTGCCTGATGCGCAAAGAAGACCCCCGCCGTCAGACCGCGGGCCGCCACCTGAAAGAGTTCTGCGCGGGACGGCAGGTCCTCGTCCAGTACAATGCTGGACACGCCCTGATCATGCAGCAGTTCCAGCTGGCGGCGATTCAGCGCTCCGCCGAGATCCAGCACAAGCAGGGTCTTCTGGTCGTTATTCCAGATGCGCTGCTGTGCCGCATCCAACGCATCCTGCAGCAGCAGGGCGGCCTGTGCGGCGTTTCGGACCGGAAGGACGGTCATCGGAGCAGCTTTCAGCAGCTGAGCCACACTGCCGCCATGCTTCGGAGTACAGCGGGCCAATGCCAGCCGGAAACGCTCCAATTCCCGCGCAGCGCTGGTGCACTGTGCCTCGGCGGCACCGTCATCACCCGCCTCAAAGGCCTGCATACTGAGTGCTTTACTGCCTGTACTGACAAAATCCGAAAGCGTGATCCGGCCGTACAGCTCCTGCAGCGTTTCCAGCGTGTAGGAAAGCTGGAAAGCCCATTCCGCAGTGGCGTATCCCAGCTGGTCGGCAGCGTCCTGCAGCAAGGCGGCTGCCTCTGTAACAGTTTTTCCAGCCAGGGGGTCCGCCTCTGCCGTACGGCAGCCCAGCATTCCGGCAAGACCATGATGGATCGTCAGCACTACCGCCGGAGTCGTGTCGTTTGCCAATGCACTGCGCAGCACACTGGCCCGTTCCTGTTCCGTCCCGCCGCTGACGATACAGTGCGTGGTCTGCCAGGCCTTTGTTGCAGGCAGAAGCTGGCCGCACTGTCGGGCCGGGACCGGCGGCTGCCCTGCCGTATACAGAGCCTGAAACGTAGCCTTGGGCAAAAACAGCGCATTCAAAAAGCGCGTCATTTCTTTCATAAGCTTCTCCTTTTCATCTATCGTTCAAAATGCACCAGACAGGGCTTTGCACCGGTCTGCAGCAGGACGCAGTCGCCCACGTCCATGGCGGCAATGGTCTCGTCCGTAAGAGCGGGCGTTCTTTCCATTGCGCCGCGGTGGACTGCGATGCCCGATACAAGGCGGCTGCGCTGCACCACGATGTCTCCGCACTGCTTGCGCAGGTACTCTTCCGAATCCGGATCCGCCGTGCGGTAATGGAACTGCGTCTGGAAGTTATTCATCAGCGCCTTGGCCGAATCCGCCGTGTATACCTCTTCCATCTGGGCAAGTGACTGGACGCCGGCAATCAGAGCAAGATGGTAGCTTCTGCCCACCGCACTGGCCTTTGCCAGTGTTTCGCGGAATGCGTTTCCAAGCTGCACCATTTCGTCCAGGACAAGGATCACCCGCCCATCTGTCTGTTCAAAGGCACTCTGGACCGCAAGGTCCAGAATACTGGCCGTAGCCGCTACAGCCGTGCCGCCTGCAGAAAGATCATACTGCAGGAAAATGCGTTTTCCGCCGCGCTGACGGACCGCCTGGACAGCAGAGAAGAGAGGTGCGCTGCGCGGTGCGCTGCGGTTAAAATGCTTGAGGCTCGCTGTCACGCTCACCTTCAATTCCATGCGGACGGAAAGCTGTGTAGGGTTGGTCACCCCATCTTTGCCAAGCAGCTCCATCAAGGCACCGCTCACCTCCGGCATACCATGGGCCGCGGCAGCGGCAATGGCGTTGTTGTATCGGCCGCTTTCCACCAAAGCAACAAAGCCCTCATTGCACAGCCGTCCATCCGGCAGAATGGCAGGGCAGTGCAGTGCCAGATAAAGGAGATTTTCTGCTGCAGCGCGCGGAGCTTCCGTAAAGAAGGGTTGTGTTGCATTTTCCTTCGTAACAAGGCAATTCCGTGCCACCATGGCGCAGCGCTGGCGCAATTCCTTTTCGGTGCGTACACCGGCCGAAATATCCTTGAACATACTCCAGCGGACGTTGGGTGCACGGTTTGTGCCAACGCCGAGACGCACATCTCCCTCCTGGCCAATGCCCTCATAAAATTCGCCTTTAGGGTCCAGCACCAGCAGCACATCTTGCTCGGTCATCTGCCGATCCAGCTGGCGCAGCAGCGATTCGATGAGGGTGCTTTTGCCCATGCCGGGCCGTCCCATCAGGAGGATTCCTTTATCCAGGGTGCCTTCTGCCAGTTCCAGACGGCCGCGCTGTCCGCAGCACATCACAGGGAGCACCGCACAGCTCTTGCCCGAACGGGCGGGCAGGGGATTATGATGCACAAAGGTGCCTTCCACCTCCTGCACACGAACGAGAGAATTTTTCATAACAACGTTCCTTTCTAGCCTCAAAAAAACACCCTGCCGAGAGATCGGCAGGGTCTATTCATAAGCTCAATATCATTACAACGAAAGCGAATCCGTATCGGTCTCCGCAGCAGATTCGCTTTGTGCTTCGCCGTCAACGGAAGCCTCTTCCACCGCATCGGTCTCGGCCGGGCCGCTGATCACCGCACCGGTGGCTTCATCTAGGATCAGATCGGCCTCCTCATCATACGCGACTGCGTTCGGATTGGAGAACTCCGCCATCAGTTCCTCGCTCTCGCGGTTTCCAACGTTTTCAAACTCTGCCATGTTCATATTGGTAAAGCTCGTATACTCCCGGTCAACAACGGCTCCGCTTTCCGGGTCAATGGTCTGGCGTTCCACCATGATAGCCTCGGAACGGTTGACACCTTCAACCGTCTCAGCCCCGCTGTAGCAAATCTCGCCATTGTAGTGGACGTTGTAGCCGCTCTGAAGAATGCCGTCCGTTTCCTTCTCGAAGGCGGCGTAGTCACGGCTGTCCACTGCTTCCTGCATGGGGACGATATTGAACTTTTCTCCAGAGCCGCCATGTCGGTCAGCCACCAGGTGCCCGGCATGCTCATAGCCCGGGCCCTTGCCCTCCAGAGTACGCTGATTTTCGGTGTTGCGCTCACGTTCTTCCTTGCTCGTGATCCGCGGGTCTGCCGAGAACTTGGCCACACGACCGTATTCATCGGTATGGTACTCACCATGGGAGGATGGGTGCGTATAGGTAGTGTTCGGTTCCAGACTGCTGAACATGCTGCGTGCCATAAGAAGCTCCTTTCTGTTCCCTTATCTTTTGTTACTGAATACCAACAGCCAGAAGCTCCTGGCCGAGGTCAGAGGTCGCTTCAACGAACCAGACCACGCGATTCGCTTCCTCGTCATCCGCACGGACACTGGTGTTCGCACAGCCCAGGCCCACCGGCACCAGCTGCTCTGCAGCTTCCGGGTCGACCTGAGCAACGGCCTCCTTGACAAACTTTGCTCGAGCCAATCCAAACTGCTGCTGCTTTTCGGGGGCACTGCCATCGTCAGCCGTGGAACCCCCCAGGACGTAACGGCGGCAGCCGAAAGAGCGGATCTGACTGGCCAGCTGCTTCACCGCCTCGCTGAAGCGCTCTTCCTCCACCACCTCGGTGGCGCTGTCTGCCACAAAGGCGATACCCGCAGCACTGTCCAGGCGCACCGGCTGGCCGATTGCTTTCAGCTCACCCGTGGGCACGACCGTGACCGAAGGAGCGCCTTCCATGGTGCGGCTGTCGGGCAGATCTTCACAGAAATTCACAGAGGCCGCACCGCAGGCGTCCAGATACTGGGCCCAGAAGCTGCGCAGGAACGCCTTTTCCGTCTCCGTCAGCGCGCTCTGGGGAGGCATCGTGTCGCCAAGATAGTGCCATTCGATGTTAAGCGAGGTCAGGTCCACCAGCTGGTTTTCCTGACGCAGCATTTCGATCAGCTCCGGGATGACCGAATCGTCGGTCATTTCCAGATTCTGGAACTGGAGAACGCCGGAAGTGGAAAGGCCCGAATGCCCGACAATCAGGGTACCGCTGCTGCCTTCCGCATGCAGGCTGCGTGCGGCCGTACGCAGGGCAGACACAACGTCGGTCTCCTTATCATCTGCATTCAGCGCCTGGAAGCTGCTCTGGAGCGTTTCCAAAGCAGAAGTATAATTGACGATATCCGACTTCTTGGTGGCACTCAGCTCCACCCGGTAACGGGCCGGATCTGAATCTGCCTGGACAAAGTTGATGGTACCGCCATTGCAGATGACGGTTTCCAGCTCATCCTGAACGGTAGCCATGCTGAGCACCGGGTTATTAGATCCGTTCAGGGCAAGCACAGCCACGTTGCGGGGCTGCGCCTGCGCCTTGTTGCAGCCCGTGAGCAGGGCGATCATCGAGAGGGAAGCAGCGGCGGCCAGGGTCTTCACAGTACGGTTCTTCATGGTAATTTTCCTTTCTGTCATTTGTGGATATGTTATGTAAAATTACGGCGATTCGGATAGGGGTTACTGCGGGAAGTTCACAGCCTTGGAGGTGGGCTGCTCCGGGAACTCCGCCTCTTCCTCCGGCAGGGCAGCATCTGCAGGGGCCTGTGCCTCTGCAGACAGCGGCTTGTCCTCCAGGCCTGCTGCCTTGAGGATCTTTTCGGTCTCCTCCGCACCGAACTCGCGGGCAAGCTCGAAACGGAGGTTCAGGAGCGTCTGCTGAGCACGGTTCCGGTAAAGCTGTTCGGCATTCTGCAGCTGCTGGAGATCGTACGCGTCATCGTCAAACTTCATCAGGCCTTCCTTCTGGTAGATCTGGTACTGTTCGCCGAGTTCAAACTCTTCCTCCAGTTCTTCGCGCTCACGTTCCAGTTCCCGGGCGCGGTCGCCACGGATGTCAGCCTGCGCAAAGACCAGAAACGAGAGAAGGGACGTGAGAAGGGGCACAAACAGCATCACCAGGTTGCCGATGTTCACCCACGACATGTCCTGCAGCGCCACTGCATTTCCCAGCTGCCGTGCGTTTTCCTGAGCGATGGCCTGCTGGACCGTTGCCGCATACTCCGTGGCCTTCATGGTGTAGAAGGTCAGTCCGGCATAAGCTGCATAGGCTGCCATCGCCAGAACGAGCAGCAGCACCGCAATGACCCGCTCCTTCCGGGCAGTACGGCGGTCATCCTGCAAGGCAGCCGCGTTGAAACGCTTAGCTGCCGCTGCCGGCCCAAGGTCCATGACCGCGGGAATGGTAATGGTCATGGCCATGACCATAAGGAAATTGGCACTTGCAAGTGCCTTCTCGCACATCGTCGAAGCGCAGGCCGCGTCGATGACAAGGGCGCTCGCCGGAATCGCGTACTTCAGCCAACCGGAAGCCTTGCCCAGCCGGGCGGCACGCGCCTTGTCCACACCCGCAAAGTTGACATTGTTCTTGGTCTTGATATTTCGGGTCTTTTTCATCGTTGATTTCTCCTGTTACTTCTTGTTGTTCTTCAGCCGGTTGATTTCTTCTCCGAGACGTTCCAGCTCTTTTTGTAATTCTTCATATTCATATGCCCGAATATCTTTCTTCATTCTC
>ERZ773114.2765-NODE-2765-length-15678-cov-39.973053_pt1 | contig 15678 bp, 10 predicted proteins | sample MGYA00580564_ERZ773114 | MGnify/ENA primary metagenome ERZ773114 (study PRJEB29015, sample SAMEA2737836) | human gut metagenome | biome: human gut; feature: human-associated habitat; material: faeces | place: China | collected 2012 ... | reverse complement strand
TTAGCGTTAGCTAAATTTCAATGCCCGACCGACACTCCGCTAAACCATAATTTACCCCAACTTTTGATAAAGAACCTTTATAATCACTTAGCAAAGTAGTTTGCTAAAAACTAAAGATAATCAATGTTTCACTCTTATAATCATAAAAAGCAAATGCACAACGATAAAAAACGTTGTGCATTTTTTAAGATAATGGAAGATTTAATTATTATTAAAATTAAAGATTTGTGTAACCTATAAGGCTTAAATCAACCTCTTTGGCAACATCTCTGCCTTCACGAATTGCCCATACTACAAGTGACTGTCCTCTGTGCATATCTCCGGCTGTAAATACATTTTTAACATTTGTTGCGTGAGAGCCTTCTGCGGTTGCTACATTTGTTCTTGCGTTTACTTCAACGCCAAATGCTTTTGTAACATAACTTTCCGAACCTAAGAAACCTGCCGCAATGAGTACAAGCTCAACATCAACAGTGTATTCCGAACCCTCGACTTCTTTCATCATAAGTCTGCCTGTCTTTTCGTCCTTTTCAGGCTTTAACTTAACAAGAACAGCACCCTTAAGGTTGCCCTTGTCATCGGAGATAAATTCTTTTACCGTTGTCTGATAAACTCTTGGGTCATGACCGAATACCTCAATAGCCTCTTCCTGACCGTAGTCTGTTTTACAAACTCTCGGCCACTGCGGCCATGGATTGTCGGCAGTACGCTTGTCGGGTAATTTTGGCATCATCTCAAGCTGGAGAACTGATTTAGCGCCGTGACGAATACTTGTTCCGACACAGTCGTTACCTGTATCACCACCGCCGATAACCATAACATTTTTACCTTTAGCGGAAATATAAGTGCCGTCCTTTAAGCCGTTGTCAAGCAATGCTTTAGTAGTTGATTTAAGAAAATCAACAGCAAAGTAAATGCCTTTAGCTTCTCTGCCTTTAACCTTAATATCTCTTGGGTTGGATGCGCCGCAGCAGAGTATAACTCTGTCGTATTCGTCAAGCAATTTTTTAGCTTTTACATCTTTGCCTACATTGACGCCTGTTTTAAATTCAACGCCCTCTTCTTTCATAATAGAAATTTTACGGTCGATAACTTCTTTTTCAAGTTTCATATTCGGAATACCGTACATAAGCAAACCGCCTACACGGTCGGAACGCTCGAATACAGTAACAGAGTGACCTCTCTGATTGAGCTGGTCAGCGGCGGCAAGTCCCGAAGGACCTGAGCCGATGATTGCAATTTTTTTACCTGTTCTTACCTTTGGAGGATTTGCCTCAGCAAGTCCCTGTTCGTAAGCATTTTCGATAATGCCGTACTCGTTTGCTCTTACGGTAACAGCGTCACCGTTAGCGCCGCAAGTGCAAGCCTTTTCGCAAAGGGCAGGGCAGACACGGGAGGTAAACTCCGGGAAGTTATTTGTAATTTTTAGTCTGTTATATGCCTGTTCCCAACAACCTTTGAAAATAAGGTCATTCCATTCAGGGATAAGATTGTTAAGAGGACAGCCGGAGAATGCATTGCCAATCTGCATACCTGCCTGACAGAACGGAACACCGCACTCCATACATCTTGCGCCCTGCTTTTCCTGATCCTTTTTGCTTAAAGGTGTGTGAAATTCATTATAGTTTTGTATTCTTTCTTTGACTGAAAATGCCTCGGCATCTTCACGATTATAATCCATAAAACCTGTTGGCTTTCCCATTATTGTGTGCCCTCCTTACTTATTGTTGATAATCTGATAGAATGCTTCAATTTGAGCCTGTTCACTGCTAAGACCTTTTTCTTCCATAGAAGCAATCGCAGACATCATTTCTTTGTAATCGTGAGGAACGATTTTCTTGAACTTTGGAAGATACTCGTCAAAGTTATCAAGAATTTCTTTACCCTTAGTTGAGCCTGTTGCGGCTGTGTGTTCCTCAATGAGGGATTTAAGCTCTATAATATCGTACTTTTCTTTAACTTCGGAGAAGAGTACCATTTCTTTGTTAAGCTTTGTATAAAGATCTCTGTCCTCGTCAAGTACATAAGCTACACCGCCCGACATACCTGCGGCGAAGTTTTTACCTGTTTTACCTATAACTACAACTCTGCCGCCTGTCATATATTCACAGCCGTGGTCGCCTACACCCTCAACAACTGCTACGGCACCGGAGTTTCTTACACAGAAACGCTCACCTGCAACACCGTTGATAAATGCTTTACCGCTTGTAGCACCGTAGAAAGCAACATTACCGATGATAATATTGTCTTCAGGTTTGAAAGTTGAACCCTTTGGAGGATATACAATAAGTTTACCGCCTGACAAACCTTTACCAAAGTAGTCGTTGCTGTCGCCGACAAGCTCAAGTGTAAGTCCCTTTGGAATAAATGCGCCAAAGCTCTGTCCGCCTGAACCGTTACAGATAATCTTAAATGTATCGTCTTCAAGCTTATCGTCAAACGCTTTTGTGATTTCAGAACCGAGAATTGTACCGAATGAACGGTCAGTATTCTTAACATCAACGGTAATTGTTTTGCTCTTACCGTTTGCAAGGTTAGACTTAAATTCCTTTAAGAGTACCTTTTCATCGAGAGTTGCGTCAAGCTTAAAGTCATAAAGATTCTTTTTCTTGTATTCAATTTTATTTGAAACAAAGTCGGTATTAAGAATATTTGAAAGGTCAACCTCGGCAGCCTGTCCCTCAATATTGTCTTTTCTCTTAATAAGGTCAATTCTGCCGACAAGCTCATCAATAGTTTTAACACCGAGCTTTGACATATACTCTCTTAACTCCTGCGCAACAAAACGCATAAAGTTCATTACATATTCAGGCTTACCCATAAATCTCTTTCTGAGTTCTGGGTTCTGGGTAGCAACACCAAACGGGCAAGTATCAAGGTTACATACTCTCATCATAGCACAGCCGAGTGTTACGAGTGGGGCAGTGGCAAAACCGTATTCTTCAGCACCGAGAATTGCGGCAATCGCAACATCTCTGCCGTTCATAAGCTTACCGTCTGTTTCAATAACAACCTTGTTTCTAAGGTCATTCATAATAAGTGTCTGATGAGCTTCGGCAAGACCGAGTTCCCATGGAAGACCTGCATTATAGATTGAGCTTCTCGGAGCAGCACCTGTACCGCCGTCATAACCCGAAATAAGGATAACGCCTGCGCCTGCCTTTGCAACACCTGCGGCAACCGTACCTACGCCACACTCGGAAACGAGCTTTACAGAAATTCTTGCGTCTGTGTTTGCGTTCTTAAGGTCATAAATAAGCTGTGCAAGATCTTCAATTGAATAAATATCGTGGTGAGGAGGAGGGGAGATAAGAGATACACCCGGTGTGGAGTGTCTTGTCTTTGCAATCCAAGGATAAACCTTTTTGCCCGGAAGATGTCCGCCCTCGCCCGGCTTAGCACCCTGTGCCATTTTAATCTGAATTTCATCGGCAGATGTGAGGTACTTTGAAGTTACACCGAATCTGCCCGACGCAACCTGCTTGATAGCGGAGCAACGGTTGTCGGCTGTGCCCTTTGTGAGAAGTCTTTCAAGGCTTTCGCCGCCCTCACCCGAGTTTGATTTGCCGTGTAATCTGTTCATTGCAATAGCAAGAGCCTCGTGTGCTTCCTGTGAAATTGAACCGTATGACATAGCGCCTGTTTTAAATCTGCGAACAATTGAATCAACGCTTTCAACTTCATCAATCGGAACAGGAGTTTCGGCATAGTTAAAATCGAAAAGTCCTCTGATATTAACAGGGTCCATTTCCTCTGAAATCATATGCGAATATTTCTTATAAAGCTCATAGTCGCCTGTTCTTGTTGACTGCTGGAGCATATATATTGTTTGCGGATTGTAGAGGTGTTCTTCCTTACCGCTTCTGAACTTATGACTGCCTCTTGATTCGAGTTCAGGGTTTGTGTTAAGTCCGAGTGGGTCAAATGCGGAAGTATGAAGTCTGTCAACATTCTTTTCGATATCTTTTAATGTGATACCGCCGATTCTGCTGACTGTACCTGTAAAGTAGTTATCAATAACATCCTTGCCGATACCGATTGCCTCGAAAATTTGTGAGCCATGGTATGACTGGATTGTTGAAATACCCATTTTAGATGCAATCTTAACTATGCCATGAAGAATAGCGTCATTGTAGTCATTAACAGCCGCATAGTAATCCTTGTCGAGAAGGTCATCTGCGATAAGCTCGTGGATAGTTTCCTGCGCAAGGTATGGGTTAATAGCACTTGCACCGTAGCCAAGAAGTGTAGCAAAATGATGTACCTCTCGTGGCTCGCCGCTTTCAAGAATGATAGCGCATGATGTTCTTTTCTTTGTAACAACTAGGTGCTGGTGAACTGCCGAAACCGCAAGCAATGACGGAATAGCAAGGTGGTTTTCGTCAACGCCACGGTCCGAGAGGATGATGATGTTTGCACCCTCGCTGAAAGCCTTGTCTGTTTCAATGAAAAGTCTGTTGATAGCCTTTTTAAGGCTTGTGTTTTTATAGTAAAGGATCGGAACGGTGGCAACCTTAAAGCCGTTGATATGCATATTTTTGATTTTAAGAATATCCGTAGAAGTAAGAATTGGATTATGAATCTTAATTACCTTACAGTTTTCCGGCTTTTCTTCAAGAATGTTGCCGTCCTCGCCGATATAAATTGTTGTTGATGTTACAACTTCCTCACGAATTGCATCAATAGGTGGGTTTGTAACCTGTGCGAAAAGCTGCTTAAAGTAGTTGAAAAGCGGTTGCGGCTCTTTTGAAAGTACGGCAAGAGGACTGTCTGTACCCATTGCCGAAATCGGCTCGCTTGCATTTTTAGCCATAGGGAGGATAGATGTCATAACCTCTTCATATGTATAGCCAAACGCTTTCTGGAGGCGCTGTCTTTCTTCATAAGAATGTTCCTCAACCTTTACATTAGGAATCTTGAGGTCTTTAAGACGAACAAGGTTGCTGTCAAGCCATTCGCCGTACGGCTGTTTTGATGCATAATATTCCTTAAGCTCGTCATCGTCGATAAGTTTGCCCTGTACAGTATCTACAAGGAGCATTTTACCGGGACGAAGTCTTTCCTTAGTGACAATCTTTGCGGGGTCAATAGGAAGTGCACCGACTTCTGATGAAAGAATAAGGTTGTTATCGTCTGTAATGTAGTATCTTGACGGACGAAGACCGTTTCTGTCAAGTACCGCACCCATAATATCACCGTCAGAGAAAAGAATTGATGCAGGTCCGTCCCACGGCTCCATCATTGTTGCGTAATACTGGTAAAAATCTTTCTTTTTCTGAGAAATTGTGTGGTTTCTGTCCCAAGGCTCAGGAATTGTAATCATAACGGCAAGAGGAAGCTCCATACCGCTCATTACTAAAAATTCAAGTGTGTTGTCGAGCATAGCCGAGTCTGAACCCTCGGTGTTTACAACAGGAATAACCTTGTCGAGGTCGCCTTTGAGGTGCTCCGACTTCATTGTTTCTTCACGGGCAAGCATTTTGTCTGCGTTGCCCCTGATTGTATTGATTTCACCGTTGTGAACAATCATTCTGTTTGGATGAGCTCTCTGCCAGCTTGGGTTTGTGTTGGTAGAAAATCTTGAGTGAACCATAGCAATGGCTGACTCATAATCGGGGTCTTGCAGGTCGGTAAAGAATCTTCTTAACTCGCCTACAAGGAACATACCTTTATATACAATAGTTCTGCTTGAGAGAGAAACTACATATGTATCTTCGTTGCTCTGCTCAAATACTCGTCTTGCAACATAAAGTTTACGGTCAAAAGGCAAGCCTTTCTTAACGCCTTTCGGACGCTTGATAAAGCACTGCATAATGTGAGGCATACATTCAACTGCTCTTTTGCCAAGCACATCAGGGTTAGACGGAACATTTCTCCAGCCGAGAATCTCAAGTCCCTCTTTTTCCGCAATAATTTCAAACATTTTTTTAGCCTGATTTCTTGCAAGCTCGTTTTGAGGGAAGAAGAACATACCTACAGCATAATCTCTCTCCGCAAGAAGCTTGATTCCAAGATCTCTCTGGGCTACTTTTTTGAAAAACTTGTGTGAAATCTGGAGCAAAATACCTACGCCGTCACCTGTTTTGCCTTCGGCGTCTTTACCTGCTCTGTGCTCAAGGGTTTCTACTATAGTAAGAGCATTTGCAACTGTATCGTGAGTTTTGATACCGTTAATGTTTACAACCGCACCTATACCGCAGTTGTCGTGCTCAAACTGAGGAGAGTAAAGTCCCTTAAAGTCTTGTCTGTTTGAGATTTGTTCCAATTTAATTCACCCTTTCCCGCTCAATTCTTCAACATTTGTTCTACACAGCATACTATATAATATAGTATAGTAAATGGAGTACGATAAATGGATTGAGCTGTTAAATACATTTTATATTTTTGCTAAAACATATTAATTATATGTAAAATGTATGCTTTGAAATATTCTGTCGCAAAACAGCACATTTGCAATAACTTTATTATATAGCCTGTTACTATAGTTGTCAATAGAAAAATGCAACTTTTTTATAACAAACTTTCATATTTTGCAAGAAACCCGACAAAAAGTCAATAAACTAATGTTTAAAAGTAAAATAAGTGCAGGAAAATTACTTAAACTTGCAAAAGCTGAAATATTTTTTGAAAAAATTTTAAAAAAGCTATTGACAAATAACGCAAAAGGGTTTATACTACAGACAATGACAAACAGCAAGGGCGCTGTGAGCCGAAAGGTTCGCAGTGCCTTTTTGTTTTCTAAAAAATGATTTCAATGATTTCATTAAAAACGGATAGGAGAGATTAAAATGGCAAAAGTTCCTGAATTATTTGGCAGTATGGTATTTAACGATCAAATGATGCTTGAGCGTCTTCCTAAGGCTACTTACAAGGCACTTAAGAAAACAATCCAGAATGGTGAGCCTCTCGACGAGAGCGTAGCTAATGTAGTTGCAAGCGCAATGAAAGATTGGGCTATCGAAAAGGGCTGCACACACTATACACACTGGTTCCAGCCAATGACAGGTATCACAGCAGAAAAGCATGACAGCTTTATCACACCGAACGGTGACGGTCAGGTTATCATGGAGTTTTCAGGTAAAGAGCTTGTAAAGGGCGAGCCTGATGCATCTTCTTTCCCAAGCGGCGGTATTCGTGCTACTTTTGAGGCAAGAGGTTATACAACTTGGGACCCGACTTCATATGCTTTTGCTAAGGACGGTACACTTTACATTCCTACAGCATTCTGTTCATACACAGGTGAGGTTCTCGATAAGAAAACACCTCTTCTTCGTTCAATGGAGAGAATCAGCACAGAGGCTTGCAAAGTTCTTAATCTTCTCGGCAAAACAGATGTTACGAGAGTTACAACAACAGTAGGTCCTGAGCAGGAATACTTCCTTATAGATAAAGATGTTTATGACCAGAGAAAAGACCTTATCTACACAGGCAGAACACTCTTTGGTGCAAAAGCTCCTAAAGGACAGGAACTTGACGACCATTACTTCGGCGCAATCAAGACAAGAGTTGCGGCTTTCATGGCAGACCTTGACAACGAGCTTTGGAAACTCGGTATCCTCGCTAAGACAAAGCACAATGAGGTTGCTCCTTCGCAGCACGAGCTTGCTCCTATTTTTACAACTACAAATATCGCAACCGACCACAACGAACTTACAATGGAGGTTATGAAGAAGATTGCTGAAAAGCACGGTCTTGTTTGCCTCCTTCACGAAAAGCCTTTTGCAGGTGTAAACGGTTCAGGTAAGCACAACAACTGGTCAATTTCTACTAATACAGGTGAAAATCTCCTTGATCCGGGTAAAACACCTGAAAACAATATTCAGTTCCAGCTCTTCCTTGCAGCTATCGTAAAGGCTGTACACGAGTATCAGGATCTTTTAAGAATCTCTGTTGCATCGGCAGGTAACGACCATCGTCTTGGCGCTAACGAAGCACCACCTGCAATCATTTCAATGTATCTCGGTGATGACCTCGGCGCATTGGTTGAATCAATCATCAACGGTACAGAGTATATAAGCAAGGGCAAGGTTAAGATGTCAACAGGTGTTGATGTTCTTCCTGACTTCAAGAAAGACACATCAGACCGTAACAGAACATCACCGTTTGCTTTCACAGGTAACAAGTTTGAGTTCAGAGCACTCGGTTCGGCTCTCAACATTGCTTGTCCTAACATAATGCTTAACACAATGGTTGCCGAGGAACTTTCAGAGTTCTATGATGAGTTGAAAGACGCATCCGATCTTGACGCAGCGGTTAAGGCTCTTATTAAAAAGACATTTACAGAGCATCAGGCAATTATCTTCAACGGCAACAACTATGCACCTGAATGGGTTGAAGAGGCAGAGAAGAGAGGTCTTCTTAACCTTAAATCACTTCCTGATGCAGTTGAGCATTACATTGATCAGAAGAATATTGACCTCTTTACAAAGAATAAGATTTACTCAGTAGATGAAATTCATGCAAGATATGAGATTGAGCTTGAAAACTATGCTAAGATTATCAATATCGAAGCACTTACAATGATTGATATGGCTAAAAAAGATATGATTCCTGCCGTTACTTCATATGTAAGAGAGCTTACAGATACAGCGCTTGCTAAGAAAGCTCTTTCAGACGCAATCCCAACATCAGTTGAGGAAGACCTCATTACAAGTCTTTCAAACAAACTTGTTTGCTTCAGCAAAAAGACAGCAGAGCTTGAGAACGCTGTTATCGGCGCAAGCGAATATGAGGGCGATGTTCTTGCTTATGCTAAGTATTACAGAGAGAGCGTATTCTCGGTAATGACTGAACTTCGTGCAATCGGCGACGCTATGGAAACAGAAACAGCCGCTGATTACTGGCCATATCCTTCATACGGCGAAATGCTTTACGGTGTATGATCGATTGACTGATTTTTAAATTTTCAATTTGGTGACACAATGGCGTGTAACGAACAGACAAAAACTGTTTGGTACACGCCATTTTTGTTATTTTAAAAAAGGGGAGATCTATATGGCAGAAATGATTTTTGGCAGTACAGGCGTATGGTATATGATAGGCGCCTTGCTCGTATTCTTTATGCAATGTGGTTTTGCGATGGTAGAAACCGGTTTTACAAGAGCGAAAAACGCCGGTAATATCATTATGAAAAACCTGATGGACTTCTGTATCGGTACAGTAGTATTCAGTTTGCTTGGTTTTGGACTTATGATGTCGGAAAACTATATTGCAGGTTTCATCGGCGTTCCTAATCTTACAATGTTTACAGATTGGGCAAGCTTTGATTGGAACTCATTTGTATTCCAGCTTGTATTCTGTGCTACAGCCGCAACAATTGTTTCCGGTTCTATGGCAGAGCGTACAAAGTTCTCTGCATACTGTGTTTACAGTGCAGTAATTTCATTGGTTGTTTATCCTATCGAGGCAGGTTGGGTATGGAACGGCCAGGGTTGGCTTGCACAGCTCGGTTGTATTGACTTTGCAGGTTCAATCGTAATTCATATGGTTGGCGGTATCTCTGCTCTTGTAGGTGCAATCATCCTCGGACCTCGTATCGGTAAGTATGGCAAAAACGGTAAGGTAAACGCTATCCCGGGTCACAGCATCACACTCGGTGCTTTAGGTGTATTCATTCTTTGGTTTGCTTGGTACGGCTTTAACGGTGCTGCTGCAGAAGACGGTTCAAGACTCGGTCAGATCCTTCTTACAACAACAATCGCTCCGGCTGTTGCTACAGTAACATGTATGCTCTTTACTTGGATTAAGAACGGTAAGCCTGATGTTTCAATGTGTCTTAACGCTTCACTTGCAGGTCTTGTAGCAGTAACAGCAGGTTGTGCAGATGTTGATGCTATCGGTTCTGCAATCATCGGTATTGTTTCAGGTATCCTCGTAGTAGTTGCAGTAGAATTTGTTGATATTAAACTCAAGATAGATGACCCGGTTGGTGCATTCTCAGTACATGGCGTAAACGGTATGTGGGGCGGCCTTGCAGTAGGTCTTTTTGCAACAGGCAACGGTCAGGACGGTATCACAGGTCTTTTCTACGGCGGCGGTTTTGCACAGCTCGGTAAGCAGGCTCTCGGTATCCTTTGCGTAGCATCTTGGACAATCGTTTGTATGATTATCGTATTTACAATCATCAAAAAGACAATCGGTCTTCGTGTAACTAAGGAAGAAGAAATGAAGGGTCTTGATATTTGCGAGCACGGTCTTGTAAGCGCATATGCAGACTTTATGCCAATCGGTGTTGGTACAGCTTCACTTGACGAAACATTTGATGTTGAGGGCAATGTTCCTGTAACTAAGGCAGTTCCTGTTCAGCTTGCAGGCAAGTATGATATGGCTACCGACGGTACAAAGATTACTAAGATTGATATTCTCCTTAAGCAGTCAAAACTTGAGGCACTCAAGGAAGAAATGGATAAACTCGGTATTACAGGTATGACAGTATCACAGGTACTCGGTTGCGGCGCTCAAAAGGGTAAGGCAGAGTATTACCGTGGTGTTGCTATTGAAAGTAATCTCCTTCCTAAGATGAAGGTAGAAATCGTAGTTTGCAAAGTTCCTGTAAAGGCTGTTGTAGATGCCGCTGTAAAGGCACTCTATACAGGTCATATCGGTGACGGCAAGATCTTCATTTATGATGTTGAAGATGTTGTAAAAGTAAGAACCGGTGAAACCGGTTACGATGCAATGCAGGATATTGAGTAATCCTATTAAAATTACCTATCCTTTTTAATTCACATAAACCGAGAGGGTCGACACGAGAAATTGTGTCGGCCCTTTTGGCATAACGCACATCAAAACAGCACCGCTTTTTTGAGCCGCCCCCAAAAAGTCAGACTAAGAATCTAACGGTTTGGAGGTCACATCACTTTGTCGGTGCTGTAGTTTTATGTTTATAGATTTATAATATATCTCCGCCGATGGATTTTGAAAAGGCTTTATAAATGTCTTTTTCATTGTTTTCGCATAATATCCATAGCTTAATATAAGCAGAAATCGGAGTGACAGTAGGGAGTACCTGAATGCCTAATTTTGAATAAAGTTCTTTGCTTTCGTAAAAAAATCCTGTCTCACTGCCTGTTAAAAATACAGGAATGTTAAATTGTTTGGCTGTATTGCAGAATTTCTCCAAATCTTTGCTTGCGGTATTTACAGTTCCCGAATGATAGCTTTCCGTCAATACTGCTTTAATATTTTTATTAAGCTGCGGATAAGCCATTCCCACATACGGTGTAATTTTAAGTACAGGGGAAGTTGACTTGAAAACAGGCATATTCTCAAATTTTATTTCATCTTGCTTTTCTGTATAATTGATATTTTTAATAAAATTGCCGTTAATGATTTCACCGTAGTAAATATTATTAACGCTTTCGATTTTATCCGAATAAGCAAGGTGTTTTTGCAGGCGAGAGGCACGGTGAATGTTTGCATGCTCGCCGTTATTTTTGTATGCGACAAATACACCTTTATTATTGCCTGATTTAATGAAATCCACGGCAGCGGAAAAATTCTCGAGTCCGTTTGATTTTTCGCTCTCGAGCGGATAATTTGCAGACACAAGCACAATAGGAGTATTACACAAGCCGAACATATAAGAAAGCACAGCGGAAGTGTATTGCAGTGTATCTGTACCGTGGGTAACAATGATGCCGTCATAATTATTTATATTTTCTTTGACGGAATTATAAAGTAAATTAAAATACTCGCCGTTTAAGTTTTCGCTGAGTACCGTGTAAGGAGAGATCGCATCGAATTCAGCATAACCTCCGTTTTGTTTGTACATTTCGATTAACTTGTAACGAGTACTTGAATCGGGAGAAATTACACCGTCATTGTAGCAGCTGCCTATAGTTCCGCCTGTAAAAACAACTAAAATTTTCATACAGCACCTCCGATTATTTCTTTTTATATTGTATCATATTTATTCGGAAAAATCAGCCTTTGCTGAAAACAGACTTTTACTTAGCTTTCTTTCCTGTGAAGAGTAAATTCCCGATTTGCCCGACGCTATAAAACTTATCAGACTTGCAAATACAAAATAAGGCGCGGCTTCGGCGCCGAAAAGCTCAATACCGAGCATAATTGTGGTAATCGGTGTGTTTGCGGCAGAACCGAACACGCAGATTAAGCCAATTGCCGCAAGAAAACTCGGTTCAATGCCGAATAAATTTGCATACCAGCCGCCGAATGATGCCCCTATGTCAAACAACGGAGTTACTTCACCGCCTTGAAATCCTGCTCCGAGTGTGAGCGTTGTCAAAATGAATTTTACGGGCATATCGTACCAATTTGCATTGCCCTCGAATGCGGTTGTTTGTTGCCAAGTGCTAAGTCCTTCATATTTGTTGAGATTTAATAAAATGATTAGCAATGTGACAACAACAGAGCCTGCCAATGCTGAGAGAACGGTATTTTTAAAAATTTTTGCGTATAATAATTTTAAATATTTGACCGCAAGAGCAAATAATTTTCCGAGAAGTCCGAAAAATACAGATGCGGAAACAAATATCAATATAAGTTTAAAATCAAAGTTAGGAACGCTTGCGATAGTATGTACTTCGTGTGTTGCGCCGAGCAAAAGCGTAACAGCATTTGCCAGACAAGATGATAAAAAGCATGGAATAACAGCGCTTGCTGAAAGCTGACCTATGCAGCAAACTTCCATACCGAAGAATGCACCTGCAAGCGGAGTGCCGAATACGGAGCCGAATGCCGAACTTAATCCGCTTAAAATGATAGTTTTTCTGTCCTTTTTTTTAAATCCAAACTTGTCGGCAACATTGCTTGTAAGAGTGCCGCCGATTTGAACGGCAGTGCCCTCTCTGCCTGCCGAGCCGCCCGAAAAGTGTGTCAGCAGTGTAAAGAAGAATGTAAGAACTGCAAGCCTTTTAGGTACTTTTACACCCTCGTTTGCACTCTGAATTATAAGATTGTTGCCTTTTGAGGACTCACCGCCGTATTTCTTATATACAAAAGCGGTAAGTATACCCGAAAGTGGCAAAAACCATATGCAATAAGGAAAAGACTCCCTGAATACGGACGATAATCCGAGCATTTTTAAAAACGCGAAAGAAATTACGCCCATAACAACGGCACAGCAAAGAGATGCCGTCAATACCTTGAAATCAACAAACTTTCTTTTCATAATTCACCTCAAAATTTTGTAATAAAAATGGCATAAAAAAAGCCAATGCCCCTGTATAAAACAGAAGTCATCAGCAAAAGCGGTTTCGGAAAAATCCGTGGGAGAACCTCATTCCCATACATATATTATGCATTTATGGATATAGTATATACTGTACCGACAAAAAATGCAAGAGCAAAAAATAAATTTAAAAAATTTAAAAATAGGTGTTGACAAATAGAGAAAGATGTTGTATTATAATTATGCAAAAGGTTAGTGACAACTAACTTAAAGCAAGAATCTTTCCATTATTGTAATTGTGCCTCTATAATTACAGAAATAAATGTAAATCAACGCCTGTAAGGGCGTTAATTATGAAATAATAGTTAGTTAAAGCTAACTAAAAGGAGTATTATGTCTGAAGAAATTTTAGTCCGCCACTGCTCACCGACATTGGCGAATATAAAAACAGGAAATTTGGTTAATTGCCGAATTGACAGCATATATAGGCTGAAAAAAGATATTATCTCCCTAAACTCTGTTCTCAACGCAAAAGGTGTGTCAATCCGTGTACTGTACTGTTCGTCCGAAAGAGCGTTGATTTATGTTTATCGTCCGGAAAAATTAAACGCAGATATGCAAAACGGCAAAAACAAAAAGTTTTTAAATTCAATAGGGTATAGAGGAACTACCAATGATGAGCTTATAAACGAGCTTTCGGCAAGAGTTTATTCTTGCGGCGGATTTCCTCACGAGATAGGATTGTTTTTAGGCTATCCGATTGACGATGTAATAAGTTTTATTGAAAATAAAGGAAAAAACTTTAAATGCTGCGGATGTTGGAAAGTATATCACGATGAAGATAATGCTAAAAAGACATTTGAAAAGTACAAAAAATGTACTAATATATACTGCAAAAAATATTTGCAGGGTTCGTCGCTTAAACGACTTACCGTATAAATTTACAAAGGAGTAATTAATTTATGAGTAAAATAGCAGTAGTGTTCTGGAGTGGAACAGGCAACACAGAGGCAATGGCTGACGCTGTTGCAGAGGGCGCAAAAGGCGCAGGCGCAGAGGTTTCTGTATTTAATGTAACAGATTTTTCTGCAGATAAAGTAGACGAATTTGACGCAATTGCATTCGGTTGCCCGGCAATGGGTGCCGAAACACTCGAGGACAGCGAGTTTGAGCCTGTTTTCAATGAATGTGAACCAAAGCTCAACGGTAAGAAAATTGCCCTCTTCGGCTCATACGGCTGGGGTGACGGCGAATGGATGAGAAACTGGGAGGACACCTGTAAGGGTGACGGTGCAAACCTTGTTTGCGAAAGCGTTATCTGTAACGATGCCCCCGATGACGACGCCCTTGAGGCTTGCAAAAAGCTTGGCGCATCACTTGCTTAACTTAGGCTGTAAGTATTCAATTAGTTAATACCAATTTCATAATTTCATAGAAACGCCTGTTTACGCTTGTAAGCAGGTGTTTTTATTTGTTCATCATTAATATTTTATATTCTGTTTGCGAATTATGAATAAGACTTTAAAAAATCCTGCAAAAATTCCCTTTGTTTATTCCAAAAAAACTTGATTTTAAAGCCTTGTTGTATTAAAATAAGCAATGGATACATATAGAAAAGGAAGTAATTGGTATGCTTACATTAGACAAAATCTATCACGCATCATATGTTTTGAAGGATGTTATCAGACAGACTAATATCGTTCAGGCAAGGGGTATTTGTGATGATTGTGATGTTTATCTCAAACCCGAAAATCTTCAGATTACAGGTTCATTCAAGGTAAGAGGTTCAGGTTACAAGATTTCTCAGCTTACCGAAGAAGAAAAGGCAAGAGAAGACGCAAAGAAAGCCGCGCAGGCAGCGGAAGAGCGTATGAAAGCAAAGGAAAAAGCAAAGGAAGGGAAATAGAGCCTCAAAGATACTTTTTTATTAATGCATACTATAAGCAGCAATATCTCTGACATAGAGAGGATTGCTGCTTTTTGCTTCATTTGCTTCTAGAATAATAGAGCTGGTCGGACATCTTTTATTGCGGAAAATGTGTTATATTGTGGACAGCTAATAAAAACGTATATTATATGGATAAGCAAAAAGTAGCATTAGTCCTTTCTATGGGTGGCGCACGTGGTATTGCGCATATTGGAGTTATTGAAGAATTGTTACGTCATAATTTCGAGATAACTTCTATTGCCGGAAGCTCGATGGGAGCGATGGTAGGCGCAATGTATGCTTCGGGAAAGCTGGAGGAATGTAAAGAATGGCTCTATAGCTGGGATAAACGTAAGATGTGGGAACTGGCGGATCTGACATTAAGTCGGGACGGCTTGGTGAAGGGGGATCGTTTTATCAAAGAACTGAAGCAGATTATTCCCGTTATGAATATTGAAGAATTGCCTATACCGTACGTAGCAATGGCTACTGATATTGTTTGCGATCAGGAAGTGAGGTTCGATAGTGGTAATTTGTATGATGCTATCCGTGCTACTATTTCTATACCGATGCTCTTCCGGCCTTTACGGAAAGATGGTATGGTTCTGATTGACGG
>ERZ773114.2762-NODE-2762-length-15702-cov-4.390490_pt1 | contig 15702 bp, 10 predicted proteins | sample MGYA00580564_ERZ773114 | MGnify/ENA primary metagenome ERZ773114 (study PRJEB29015, sample SAMEA2737836) | human gut metagenome | biome: human gut; feature: human-associated habitat; material: faeces | place: China | collected 2012 ... | reverse complement strand
CGGTTCCATCGGTATGGCAATGAAAATCGACGGGACTTTGCCGCGGAGGTGACTTCCGGTCAGCACTCCCGCTGTTTTTCTGCTTTTTCGGACAGCTTATAGGAAATTTCCTATATTTACCCGGTAGGGTACTTGCATATTCCGGGCGGGGGAGTATGCTATAGATATCTATCGGCCCTGCAGCGGTAGCGGGGCATATATTTTATACTTATGGGAGGATACAGTATGAAACGAAAATTTCTATCAATTTTGCTGACGCTGGCAATGCCTTGACGCTGCTGCCGACAGCGGCAATGGCGGAAGGAGAGACGGCGACTTTGCAGTCCCAGATTGCCACTTCTGGTACAGTCACTTTAGATAAAGATTACACGGAAGATATTACCATTCCGGCTAACGCTAATATTACGCTGGATTTGAACGGTGAGACGTTGAGCAATACCAATAGTGGCAAGGCCACCTTGTCTGTTGAGGGTACTGCTGTTGTCAAAAACGGGACGATTAGCGGCGGCACCGGCTACTATAACATTGAAGTCAAAGCAGGTGGCAGCCTGACCTTGGAAGATGTTACGGCTACGGCGGGTAATAATGGTTCTTCGATGATTGATAACTGGGGTACGCTGACAATTACCAGCGGCACTTATACCGGTGGCCTCAACGTTGTCAAGAGCGAAGAAGGCTCTACGCTCATGATCAATGGCGGCAAGTTTACACTGAACTATTCAACAAGTGGTTACACAGGCGTCATTCTTAACTATGGTACAGCCACTATCACCGATGGCGAGTTCATTCAGAATGCGACAAGCGGACGTTGGAATCACCCGCAGGTTGTTGCGACCGGCATTGTGGAAGGCTATACTGCTATCACGAAGATTACCGGAGGTACATTTACTAACAATAAGTCTGGTGAATCTATTTTCCACGGTATTGGCAAGGCAACTTCCGATAACTTCGAGGTCTCCGGCGGAAACTTCAACAAATCAGTGTCCAGCGGCTATTTAAAAGATGGTTTTGTTTGCGAGAAAGATAGTGCGACCAACACCTATAAGTTGGTGACCGGTGCTACTGGAGTTACTTTAAGCGAAAGCGAAAAAACCATTAAAGTTGGTGAAAGCTTTAAACTGGAAGCAACTTTAATACCCGAAGATGCCGAACTTAAGAGTGTAGAGTGGAAAAGCTCTGATAAAAAGATTGCTACCGTAAACAAAAACACTGGTACTGTTAAAGGTGTTGCGATTGGCGATGTGACAATTACTGCAACACCTAATGCTGCCGGTGCAACTCCTGCTACCTGCACAGTTCATGTTTATGACGAAGTAGCGCAAATAGATGAGACAAAGTATCCCACGATTGAGGCAGCTCTTGCAGCAGCACAAGAAAATGATACCATTACTTTGCTGAAAAATGCAGCATCTGCTAAAACTTTGCAGATAGGTAAGAGCATTACTCTTGATTTGGGTGATTACAAGTTTGAACGCACTGGCTCAGGGAACGAGGCACGTGCTATTTACATCAATGATGGCGCAGATGTTACGATTAAGGCAAACGAAGCGGGCGGCGTAAAGGCGGCTACGATTGCCCTGCAAGTAAATGCAGGTGGAAAGCTGACAATTCAGGGCGGAACTTACGAAGCAGCTTATGCGCTTGCCTCCTTCTCTTCAGCAACAAAAGCTGCTTATACGACCATTGTCGATGGTGTATTCAAAGGCTTTGTTTATACCAACGGAAATGGTCATGATGATCACATTACGATCAATGGCGGTACCTATAATGATATGCTGTATTTGGCATCGGGTGATAAGTCTACCTATGTGATTAATGACGGCACATTTAACACCAGTTTGGAAATCGATGCAGGTAAGCTCGATATTATGGGTGGCACATTCAAGGCGCGTGTGGATACGACCAATAATGTAAATAAGCCTGCTACCAATAACAATGGTTCCGGCGCATATGTGGGAATTATCGTCATTTGTAAGCCTGATGGTACCAGTGCAAACGGGTACATCGGAGATGCCGTTGTAAATATCAAGGGCGGCACCTTTGAGAATACCTTTGCCAACGGAGAAACAATTGTTGTTGCGGACTTTGGCAAAGAAGGCAATGATATTGGCGATGCTAAGGTTATCATTAGTGACGATGCCAAGGTCAAAGGCAAGATTGCACTTTATACTTCTGAGAACAATACTGACGCGAGTTTCACCGTCACCGGCGGTTATTTCACCTCCGACCCCAGCGCTTATCTGGCTGCTAATAAGGGCCTTGTGACCAGCGATCAGAGTGCTTTCGCTTACAAGGTTGGTGACAAGGTCACCAATGTTGAAACCGCTGTAACTGCCGGTGAGGCCACTGTGACGATCCCCGCTGACGTTTCTGGCATTATTACTGAGGCCGCTGTGAAGGACGCTGCCAAGGCTGCTGATACCACCAAGACCTTGACCGACACGGTGGCTGCCTCCGGCATGACCAACGATCCTGCCGTAGTCGGCACCAAGAAAGCCGCTGAGGCTGCACTCGTTGCAGAGAACATTCCTGTAAATAGCGGTGACACCGTCACCGTTGTGGTTCAGCCCTATCTGGAAGTGAACGTCAAAAGTGCTGATGCTGGCAAGCTGACCCTCGAGATCAGTGCCAAGTACAATGTGGTAGCCACTACCGACGATCCCACAACTATTGCCCCGGCCAAGACCGCCACACTCAAGTCTGGCGTACCGCTGTCCATCAATAAGCCCATTGAACTGACTATCGCTTTGCCTACCGGCTTTGCCACAGCAAGCAGCATTTATGTCCAACACAAGGGCTATGAGTACACTGCGACTGTCGATGCTTCTGGCGCAACTGCTACCTTTATCAACCCCCACGGCTTCAGCACCTTTACGGTGACTCCGACGGCTTCCGCCGTTGCTGAGGTTGACGGCACCAACTACACCGATCTCCAGAAGGCTGTGGACGCTGTATCCAATAACGGCACCGTTAAGCTTCTGAATGATACCTCCGCAAGCGCTGTTGTCAGCCGTGCGGTGAAGTTCACGCTCGATAAGAATAGCAAGTCTTTCACCGGCGCGATTACTGCCGGTTCTGGCTATAAGCTGTCCGTGGACGGCGATGTCTATACCTTTACTGTCAGAAGCTCTTCCGGCAGTTCCGGCGGTTCCAGCTCTTCCTCCAGACGCTATGACGTCTCCGCGCCCTCTGTCAAGCACGGCGATGTGACCGTCAGCCCTAAGACTGCCTCCAAGGGCGATACCGTGACCATCACCGTCAAGCCCGACAGCGGCTATGAGCTGGACACCCTGACCGTGAAGGACGCCAGCGGCAGCAAGATCAAGGTGAAGGACAAGGGCGACGGCAAGTTTACCTTTACCATGCCCGCCTCCAAGGTGACGGTTTCCGCGGAATTTGCTGAGATCGAGACGCTGGACTTCGCGGACGTTCCCACCGACGCCTACTATTATGAGGCTGTGAAGTGGGCCGCCAAGAAGGGCATCACCGGCGGTACCGGTGACGGCACCTTCAACCCCAACGGCTCCTGCACCCGCGCCCACATCGTCACCTTCCTGTGGCGCGCCGCCGGCTCTCCCGCGCCTAAGAGCACGGTGAGCTTCGCGGACGTTCCCGCAGACAGCTACTACGCCAAGGCTGTGGCCTGGGCTGTGGAGAACGGCATCACGCTGGGTACCGGCGACGGCACCTTCAGCCCCAACGCCACCTGCACCCGCGCCCAGAGCGTGACGTTCCTGTACCGCGCACTGGGCACCGCGCCCACCACGGTGAACGGCTTCACCGACGTGACGGCGGATGCTTTCTATGCTGACGCGGTGGCCTGGGCCGTGGAGAGCGGCGTGACCAACGGTACGTCTGCTTCCACCTTCAGCCCCAACAACGGCTGCACGAGAGCACAGATCGTGACCTTCCTGTATCGCGCCATGAAGTAACTTCATACGCAAGCAGCGGGAAACCTCGAATGAGGTTTCCCGCTGTTTTTTGCGATTTGATTGTGACGCAGTTTACAGGGACCGACTCATCCGACTTTTGCAAAATGGTAACCGTCAAAGCTAACGGCGTATAGACTCCTATGGGATAATAGTGGTGGGACGTTGCGCAACGTTCCACCACTATTAACGTCAGGGGGGATACGCCATGACATCCATAGAGTTGAAGCACCAGGCACGGCTGCAGGAATGGGCGGGAGCCATTCGGAATTGCAGAAGCAGCGGATTGTCAGTCAGGCAGTGGTGCAGGGAGAGAGGAACCACACCAACTACATACTATCGCTGGGAACGTGAGCTATTGTCTGTTGCCAGTACAGCGAAGGCACTGTCTGAAACGCCTGCGGTTGCATTTGCAGAATTACCAGTACCGAAACAGGTGCGCTGCAACACAACGGAACGTTCCGCTACGCTGCGCATCGGCAAAGAATGATTACCTACTGTCAAGAGATGGTAGGTAAAAGACGTTCAATGCGGAAATGAAGAAACCGGAATTGGCCTTCAAGCGTTTTATCCGCTTTTTGCTGGCACGGGCGGCGATGACCTGGGGCGTGGAACTGATGGCAGGAGCCTTTCGAGTATATCAATTCTATCGACAAGGGCGCATGGGGCGTGTTATAATTATGAAAAACACGGCGAAAGGAGGCGGCGGAGGGATGACAGACGAAACGCTATACCGCCGCTACCTCAACGGCGACGAGGACGCCCTGGGTGCGCTTATGGAGCGTTACGGCACCAAGCTGACCCTCTATCTGGACGGCTACCTCTGCGACCTTCACGAGGCGGAGGACCTGATGATCGAGGCCTTTGCCTATCTCATCGCCAAAAGACCGGCCATCCGGGACGGCGGCTTTCGCGCCTACCTCTACCAGTCGGCGCGGCACATGGCCCTGCGGTTGCTGCACAAAAAGCGGGCGAGAAACTGCTTCTCGCTGGACGCACTGACGGAGGAACCGGAGGCCCGGGAGCTGGTGGAGGAAGCCGTGCAATCGGCAGAGCGGGCGCGGCTCCTGCGGACCTGCATGGGGGAGCTGCACGAGGACTACCGGGAGGCGCTGTTCCTCGTCTATTTTGAGGGACTGAGCCATGCGGAGACCGCCGCCGTCATGGGCAAGCGGGAAAAGCAGGTGGCGGACCTCATTTACCGTGGAAAAAACGCGCTGCGAAAGCGGCTGGAACAGGAGGGGATCACGGATGCGCACAACAGCTGAACGATTGGCCGCGGCCAAACAGCGGGCAAGGGAACTGGAGCGGGAACGGCAGCGCCGCCGTGCCCGTGGGATCCTCTGCGCCGGTACGGCGGCCTGTCTCGTCGTGATCGTTTCCCTCGCGCTGGTCATGCCTGGCATCACGGAGGGATTTTCCGACACGGCGCTGGGCGGCGGCATGGCCGCCAGCATTTTCAGCGGCCGGAGCCTTGGCTATCTCGTGGTGGGCCTGCTGGCCTTCGCGTTAGGCGTGTGCGTGACGGTGCTGTGCGTCCGCCTGCGGGGGCATGAGCGGGACACGGCGGACGAGGAGCGGTACGATGATTGAGTTCTGGGACTATCTCTCGCAGTTTCTCGCCGTGGCGGCGGGCTTTTGCGCCGCTTTGCGGGCGTATCTCAAAAGCCGCAGGCAGCCGTGGTTTCTGCTGACCTGCTTTTACGGCACCTTCGCCCTGGGCACCCTCTACTGGACGCTGCATCTGCTGCTGCGGCAGGAGACCCCGCAGGTTTTTTACGTCTCCGACCTTGCGTGGCTGGCCAGCTATGTCTTTTTGCTTGCCCTGACGCTGACGCTGCCCGACGCGGGGGAGCGGCAGTCCCGGACGGGGCTGTGCTGGCTGGCACCGGTGTTCTGCCTGCCGCAGTTTGGGCTGTATGTCACCTACGGTGACCTGCTTCTCAATGTCCTCATGTGCGGCTTGACGATGATGCTGGCGTGGTGCGCGGTGCGGGGGCTCGTCTGGGCGAAACGGACGGAAAACGGGCGGCTGCGCCGGTTTCACGGAACGGTACTGGCCTTCATCGCGCTGGAGTACGCCCTGTGGACGGCCTCCTGCTTCTGGGTGAGCGACACCCTGACGAATCCCTACTTCTGGTTCGATTTCCTGCTGACCCTCGTTTTGCTTTTGTTTCTGCCCGCAGTGCGAAAGGCGGTGGAGGCGTGACCTATATCGAAAATGTATTCGTCTGCATGGCGGCCCCGCTGGTGGTGGCGCTGCTGTCTTTAAAACGGGGGCAGCGCGCCGCACTGGTGTTCTGCCTTGCGGGGATGGGGGCCTGTCTGCTCTCCGCCTACCTCAACACCTTCTTTGCCCGGCTTTATCAGGCGGACGCCGTCAATGCCGCCACCCAGATCGCCCCGGTGGTGGAGGAGATCATGAAGCTGCTGCCGCTGCTGTTCTTTCTGGCGGTGTTTGAGCCGACCTTCGCCCGCTTCCGGCTGGCCGCCGTCATCGTGGCCGCCAGCTTTGCCACCTTTGAGAACGTCTGCTACCTCACGCAGAACGGCGCGGATCAGATTCTCTTTCTGCTGATCCGGGGCTTTGGCACCGGTGCGATGCACGTGGTCTGCGGGAATGTGTACGGCGGCGCGCTGCGCCCCGTGTGGGACAGCCGCCCCCTGCGGGCGGCCTGCCTGTTCGCACTTTTGTGCGTGGCCATCATCTACCATGCCATCTACAACCTTCTGGTCAGCGCCGGGGGGACGCCTCAGCTCATCGCCTACTTTGTCCCGCTGCCCACGGCGCTGTGCTTCCGGCTGCTGGCGCGGAAGGCCGAGGCGTAAATACAGTCTCATCAGATCGTCCGACAGGACGGTCTGATTTTTTTGAATTTTTTTCAATTTTGGGTGCGTAGTTTTCGCCGTTTTTGTCCCTATGATAATGTAAGGACTTTTTTTCGGGAAGGAGGAAGGGGCATGTATGACACCACGGAGCGCGTCCGGCGTGTGAAGCAGACGGCCCTGCGGCTGATCCAAAAGCGGGAGCGGACGGCGCTGCGGCGGCTGGGAACGCTGTGTACCGTGCTGGCTCTGGGACTGACCGGCGCGCTGGCCCATTTCACCGACGGGGCACCCGGCGCCGCCGTCCAGGGGGCCTACGGCGCGACGCTGCTGGCGGACAGCGCAGGCGGCTATGTGCTGGTGGGTGTGGCTTCCTTTACGGCCGCCGCTGTCCTGACGGTGGTCTGTATGCGCCTGCATGAGCGAGAGAAAAGAGAAAAGAACAATGAGACAGACAAGGAGGGAAACGCATCATGAAAAAAACGATCACCCTGTTATTGACGCTGTGCCTGCTGCTGTGCCTGCTGCCCACGGAGGCTGTGGCCTATTTGGGAGACATCCAGACGGTCGACAGCGGTACCGTGACAGCGAAAAAGCTGAACAGCGGGTCGTGGGAACTGCGAAACGATTATCTTCGCGTGATCGTGCGGAAGGACGGCACGCTCTCCACGGCCCCGGCGGCGGACAGCGCCGACCCCACAGACAGGCAGACGCCGTTTTGCAATTTTGTTACATTTAAGGGCTCCGGAGATAACAAGCGGGATATCGTGCATCCCGCCAAGCTCAGCCTGAAGCGCATCAGCTCTGTGGACAAAACGCTTAACGGCCCCGCAAAGGCCATCAAGGTGGAGTACGACCTGACGGCCACGGTGTCCGGGAAAACCGTCACAGGAACGACCACGGTCTACTATGAGATCGCAAAGCTGTCTTTGGACGGCACATGGGGCGTTCTGACAAGCGTTGACGCTATCAAGATCACCAGCGCGGATTCTAATGGCTCTCTGGGCATTGAGCTTGAGACGCGATGGGGCTATACCCTCAGCGGCTTTGCCGCCATGGGTCACAGAAACGCCGCTGACAGCCCCGCCCTCAAGCTGAGCCGCACCGTCTACGATCATACAACGAAGAAAGAGCTTTCCACCGAAAACTCCGTGCTCACCAGCAAGGTGGAAAATCTGGATACGGCGCAGGACTATCCGCCGGGGGGCAATTGGTGCTCCAATTACATCACCGAGGTCTATACGGACGGCTACAACTGGGCCAATCCCTTTGTGGGGCTGTCGAACTATTATGGATATAGATATAGCGACAGCAACAGCGGCACCATCAAGACCTATCTGCCGAACAGGGTCAGCGTAGCGCCGGCCAGCCGCCCCGGCGACACCCGGGTGGAGTGCGGGGATGAGATCGGTTATTATTTCGGTGATAGAAGCGATTACAGCATAGTTCCCTCACACTTCCTTTGGGGCTTCCGCAGCCTGACGAAGCTGACGCAGCCCATCCCCAGCGAACCGGACAAGGTGAATATCTCCATCAGTGCCAAGCGGCTGGCCGTTTTCTCCAGCGGCAGCGGCGTGACGGTGGAACACGTGGCCGACGACGCGGCGCTCGAGGCGCTGAAGCGGCAGTACAAGAAGGACCCCGCCGCTCTCATCAACGGCGATTATGAGAGCAAAAACGGGGAAGACTTCACCTTTACAGGCGGGGCGGCGCTGCTGTCTCCCTCCGTCACGGCAACGTGGGACAAAAATAGCGGCGGCAAACTCATTATCCACAAGAACGGAACCGTGGAGCAGAGCGGCGTGAGCCTGAGTGCGCCTACCTTCAAGTTCTACCAGCCCAAAACCGGAGAGGGGAGTGCGTTGGGCATCTCCCTTACGAAAAAGGGCTTTGAGTTTGCCATTGAACCGGCCAAAAACGACGCCATCGTCTATGTGGACATCCCCTACGCCACGGTGAAGCTGGAAAACGCCGCCGCCGACGCGGCGGGAAACCTTGTGTTCAGCGGCGAGATCGGCTTTCAGACCATCTTCGAGGGCGCGGAATTCAAGATGGAAAAGCTGGGCTATGGCTTAAAGGGGAATGAGTTCAAGGTCAACGGCGTCCACGTCACGGGCAGCTTTACCACCGCGAAGATGATGGCGCTGGAGCTTGCCGATGTCAAGGGCGAGGTCAACACCTTCAAGGATGATGAGCTCTACGCCTTTGAACTGGAGCTGAACGTCTTTGACCTCTTTGAGACCAAGGCGGAGCTGGAGCTGACGCGCAGCAAAAAGGACGGCAGCCTGCTGCCTAACACGCTATATTTCTATGTCAAGGCAAGCCCCGGCATCCCCCTTATTCCGCCCATTCCCGTTGGTCAGCTCAACGGCGGCGGCGCGGGCTTCATGGATCTGGCAAAAACGGTGAACGGCGATTACCGCGGCATTCCGCCCATCAAGCTGCGCGGCACGCTGACGGGCACCTATCTCCACCTCATCGAGGGCACGGGGGATGTGGTGATCGGCCCGAGTGAGATCTCCCTCACGGCAAGTGACGTGGGCATTGTAGGCGCGAAGTTATCCATCATCGATAGCTTTGGCTACGCCCTCAAGCTCAACGGGCAGGAGCGGACTTATAACGGCACGCCCTACAAGGGCGTCTACCTCGTCGGCTCGGAGGCGCTCGAGCTCAATCTGCCGAGTACAGAGCTTGATGTGATCGTTCTGGATTCCTCCATCGAGCTGGGGGCCTTCGGCGGCACGGGTACCAAAGACGGCCAGAATTATTTGCATCTCGGCATCGGCGCCAACGGCAAGGTGCAGGGCATCTTGCAGATCCCCAGTAATTTCTTTATCCCCTGCCTCAGAGGGGCAAAGCTGTCGCGAACGGATATTCAGCTGATCATCGGCGGACAGACGGAATTTCCGATCAGCAACGTCAGCGTCAGCGAGGGCATGAAGCAGGCGTTCAATAACATCGATGTCTACCTCGGCGCGATGGCACAGTCGACGAACTGGCTCTATGATGTGCGCGCGTGGGTCATTCTTCCGAATATCATCAAAACCGACTTCGAAAAGGGTAAGGGATGGGATCTTGAGGGCAAGCTGATCAAAAAGCTGCCCGAGTGGAAATGGGAGGACCACGGCGTGACGCCCGTCGTGCAGGCGGTGTCGCTTGAGGACGGCGAGGAGGCTCTGATGCTGACGGCTCTGGAGCCCGTTGTGCTCACGAACGGCAGCGGTAAAAACTCTAAGACAATTAAGGTAGACGTCACCGATCCGGAGGAAACGCCGTATATCCTGCTGGCCTTTGACGAGAGCGTGAGCGAGGAGGATATCAAACAAGACCTGTCTATTACGAAACAAGATGAGACCGACTCTATTCAGATCAACTGGGTGGGCGATGGCGGTGAGATCAATTCCACCTATGAGATCAACGCAGGCACCGACCTTATCGAGAATGTAGACGGAAACAAATACCGCGTGGTGCTGCTGCGGCTGAAGAATGGCGGGACTTATGAGGTCAATACAGGCTCCCTTACGCTTGTAAAGGACAAATCTAAGGGTGTTACCGTTGCGCCGTTTGAGAAGCTGGAACTGAATTTGGATAGCAGAAGAAGTATAAGTAAGGTGCTCGGCAAGATCAAATACGCCGAAACGGACACAACGTATACCCTGCGCACCTATCTGGGCAGTGCCGAGGGCGAGGCCGATTATCTGGTGGACGAGTGTAAAGTGCTTGGTTTCGACGCCATTTCCGTCGATATTCCCTCCGACGGTACGCTCATGCCCACGGGCAATTACTATGTGACCTCCTTCTTAATGACGGAAAAGGACTTTACCCTTGAGGGCGGAACCAGAAAAAACGCCCTTGTGGCCATTGACAGCTGGCAGTCTAAGGACAAGGTGCACTATACGAACACCAACGAGCCTACCGCACCCGCGTGGGCCAAGTTGGAATTTGTCGGCAACGAGGTGATGACGGCAAAATGGGATAAGGTGGACGACGCCGACGGCTACCGCGTGACGGTCTATCAGAAAGACGGCAACGAGTGGAAGGACACCGGCTTTGGCTATGACCTTGACGAGAACACCACCTCTATCAACATGGCGCTGACCGTGGGCGGAAACGCCGTTGAGGTTTCGGAAAATGGTAAGGTTTCGTCCGTTCCCGCCAAAAATCTGTCCCCCAACGAGACCTACAAGGTTGGCGTAAGTGCCTACAAGGAGGAGCCGTACTTTACGGAGAGCGCGGGGGCGGGTTCTACGGAGAGCGCGGAGACCGGCTCCATGGAAGGCGAGGAGACAGGCAGTACCGCAGAGAGCGGAGGAACCGGCACTCAAAAGGCGCTTACCGCAAAGTATTACAGCCTGGAGACTACATCCTCCGGCGTACATCTGCCGAAATATGAGCCGCTGCACATGACACTCACCGTGAACGGCACCCCCATCACCGCGGACGAAAACGGCGTGTACCACGCCTATGTGGGCGGCACGGACGATGATGTGCTGACGGTAAGCTGCCAGACGGAGAATGTCACCTATAAGGTCACACGGATGGATACCACTGGTGAAATCGCGCAGGAGACTGGTGGCACCTATAAAATTCCCACTTTTGAAGGCAGTCTGATGCTCAAGATCGACGGCATTGTTGAAAACAACTCTGCCACGGACGTGACCAGCGTGTTCCTGCTGGTGAGCCGCGACGAAACGCCCCCCGTGCTGACCCTCTCCGACCCGGTGTTCTTCGCTGATCGGGACACTGGCGAGTACACCGTCACCGGCACGGCGGACGCCGGCAGCGAGATCCTTTACGGCGGAACGGAAAAGATCTATGCCAACAGCAAGGGCCGCTTTACCGTCCCCGGTACGCTGGATACAAACTCCGGCATCCTCACCCTCTGCGCGAAGGACAGCGCGGGCAACGAATCCGCGCAGCAGCTGGCGCTGATTACCCGGCAGACCCGGTATGCCGTCACCGTGAACGGCAGCTATGACGCGCAGAACTCCGGTGCGGGCAGCTATGCGGCAGGCAGCGTTGTCGCCGTCAGCGCAGGCAGCCGCAGCGGCTACACCTTCAACGGCTGGACGTCCGGCAGCAATGTTGTCTTTGATGATCCCAACGCCGAAGAAACGACCTTCATCATGCCGGACGGCAGCGTGACCGTCACGGCAAACTGGTCGAGGGACGGCGGATCGTCCTCGTCTGGCCGGGATGACTCCGATCCCAGTTATGCTGTCGGAATTCCGGACAAGACGGAAAACGGCAGCGTGAGCGTCAGCCCGAAGAACGCCAGCCAGGGCGACCGTGTGACCGTTACGGTGAAGCCGGACGCGGGCTATGAGCTGGACAGCCTCAAGGTGCTTGACAAAGACGGCAAGGAGCTTGAACTGACCGACAAGGGCGATGGCAGATTCACCTTCATCATGCCCGCCGGGAAGGTGGAGGTCAAGGCCACATTCACGGAGGAAGTGAAGATCAGCCCCTTCCGGGATGTTCCCACCGATGCGTATTACTACGAAGCCGTGAAGTGGGCCCAGAAGAAGGGAATCACCGGCGGTATCGGCAATGATCTTTTCGGACCGTATCAGCCCTGCACCCGGGCCCAGATCGTCACGTTCCTGTGGCGCGCCGCCGGTTCTCCGGGGGGGAATTACGCGATGGATCTGGCGGACGTTTCCGGTGACGCTTACTATGCGGAGGCCGTCCGTTGGGCGCTGAGCCAGGGCATCACCACCGGCACGGCTGACGGCCGGTTCGCCCCCGATGCGACCTGCACCCGGGCTCAGGGCATGACCTTCCTGTTCCGGGCATCCAAGGCATCCGCCGACGGCGCGCCTGCCTTCAGCGATGTGGCCGCCGATGCCTACTACGCCGAAGCGGTGAAGTGGGCCACGGACAACGGTATCACCAACGGCACAACGAGCTCTACCTTCAGCCCCGGCAGCGGCTGCACGAGAGCGCAGATCGTGACATTCCTGTGGCGGCTGTATGCGGAGAAGTAATCGCAATATATGTAAAGTGGACTCCCTTGACTGCAAAAGCGGTCAAGGGAGTCCATTTCAACCTATAAAACGGATTCTCTGATGTGGGTTTGCGGCTTCGGCACCTGCTGTGTATGCCGCGGGTAAGCGGTTGATGTTTTAAAAATCGGCTTGCCTAATACACGATCCGAAAGTAATCCAAATATGCTTTACTGGAGTGCTTTGCGCGTCAGTCATCCAACTCCGACTCATACTTGAGGATCGCGCCGGTGGCGGCGTTGATCTCGTAGTCATATTCCATATTGCCGGATTTGAACTCGACCTCATAGACGAGTATTCCATCTTCATTGTCCAGTTCGATATCCATGTCATACGCTTCATTTTCACTCACACCTGCGTGATTCAGGGCAATAGATTTTGCCTTGGCGTAGCCAATGTCCTGCGCTGTTCCGGACGGATCGGGCTTCTGATCAGAGAGCTTCGTTGTCACATTTGGCGTGGAAGCAGTGGTCAGCAAGTCCTTCTGTCCGCTGATCACCTTTCCCGTGTAAGCATCTACCAGATACTCGAACTCGCCCCATGCCGTGTGCAGCTCCACCTCGTAGTGGGCGGGAAATTCGTCCAGTTCGGAATCGACCTCCGCTGTGACGGAGTCCAGCGCCGTTGTTCCGGCATACTGCTCCGCAGCATAGGCGGCGGCAGCTTTGCCGATGGGCATGGCAGGCGCACCCGCTTCCGCGAGATCCTTTAGTTCCTCGACTGAGAGCTTTGCCAGTGCGTCAAACTTGAGTGCGGAGTTGAGTGCGAGCACGTGGTTCACCAGCGCCGCTTTTCCGGTGGAAATGTTGTTTTCCCGGGCCTGCTGTTCCCGCCCCGCGTCCTGCGTCAGCGTCTGCGTCAGGACGGCGGCCTTTGCTTCGCTGGTCTGCAACACACCGTCCACAGTGCTGGTCAGCTCACGCTGGAGCTTTTCCGCACGGGCGGTATCCTTGTCCTCCACCGAGATCATGATGGCGGAGGAAATGCTGTCGAGATAGCCGTTTCGCACGAGGCTCCCCACGATGGCGTTCACCGCCACGTCGAGCTTTGCGCCCTTGAGATCTGCGCCGTTGCCCATATCCGCAAGGATGGCCTTCGCGTCCTCGTTGAGCGGGGTGCAGACGAGCACCTTTTCGCTCCGATTCACCTTCAGCTCGATGCTCGGGTTCACATCCAGCGACACCACGGAGGCCACCGCGTTTGCCCGCTGGTAGAACAGCCCTCCGCCGAGCAGCATCACCGCAAGGCAGGCGGCAATGAGTGATGTCCATCTTCTCTTCGTCGTTTTCTTTGTTGTCATGGGAATTACCGTTCCTTTCCGCTCTTCGCAGCGAGAGAGAACGCCGTTCGCATCGTTTGGCGCGGTCTTTTCGACCGCCGCGGCCAGACGCTGCTCCATTTTTTCGTTGGTCATCGGGCGTCATCTCCTTCCAGAAAAATTCGCATCTTTTTCAATGCTCTGTGATATTTCGACAGGACGGTGGGAAGCGGCAGCTCCAGCAGCGCCGCGATCTCCCGGTGCTTCATGCCCGTGACCGCGTGAAGCAGCACAATGCGCCGCTCCTCATCAGCGAGTCTTGCCAACGCGCCTTGCAGCAGTGCGCGCTCGTCGGCATCCAAACCGCACTCCTGCGCGGGAATGGCATTCCATTCCTCCTCGCTGAGCGCGGCATGGCGTTCTTCGCGCCGCAGGCGCATCAGACAGAGGTTGCGGCATACGGTCAGAAGCCACCCCATCGGCGAGCCGGTGGAACGGTACTGCGCTGCGCAGTCCCACACCTGCACATAGACATCCTGTGTGAGATCCTGCGCGTCCTGCGCGTTTTTGAGGTAGGAAAGCGCAAGACCGTACACCGCCGCGCGCGTACGCTGATACAGCTCCGCAAGAGCTTCACGCTCACCACCGGCAATGCAGATCAGCAACTGCTGCAGCTCGTGCCGATCCTCTGGCGGCGCATATTCGGTTGTCATCAGCATACTGAGCATGGGCTTTTTTCTCCTGTCATCCGTGTAATGCACGGAAAGGACGATTTATTGCACGGGATTTTTTATTTTTATGATTCTGTTTCTTTTGCCTCGTTGAACTGCAGCATTCTGTGATCCTCCGTCAGAATCTTCATCAGGCTGATAGCGATGGCATTAAGCTTTGCCAGACGCTCCGCCTGCGGGATTCCTTCGTTGACGAACACTGCATACAAATCACATAATCCCTGAGACCTGTGTAGGTAGACTTGTCCAGTGAAGCAAGAAAGGCTTGCAGCTTGTCCACGGGAAGAGGCTTGATGTTTCCATCGTCCCGCCGCTTATGGAGCTTATGAACCTTGATGGGATTCTTCTCAATAAGCTCCTGCTCAAGCGCCCAATTCAGAAATGCGTTGATGTTCTGGAACGGTTTATTATAGCGGGCAGGGGAGGTGTCGGGGATTGCGGCAAAAAATGTCAGTACATCGCTTTCGAGCAGGGGATAGTCTAAGCTGTTGTGGCTGTCGGCTAAGAACCGAGCAAGGCAATTTCGGTAGTCCTTCATCGTTTCTTCGCCTGTGTGCTGTGATTCCTTGACCAGTAGAAATTTTTGCATCGCGGTTTCCAAATCCATGGGCTTCGGCTTCATTTTGACCATTCTCATCGTGTCCTCCAAAGAGCAGGCCCTTTCCCCTAGACGGAGATTTCGGGCAATTTTCAGAGAAAAACCAAGATTTAGAAAACATGAAAATACAACTAATTTTATATAAAAAGTTAGGATTTCAAACATTTCTGCTTAAAATCCTAACTTCTGGAGGTGACACCCAGATTTGAACTGGGGAATGAGGGTTTTGCAGACCCTTGCCTTACCACTTGGCTATGTCACCATATAAGAGAAACGGCTTTTTCAGGCCGTTTCTCTGTTTGGAGCGGGCGACGAGGCTCGAACTCGCTACCTCGACCTTGGCAAGGTCGCGCTC
>ERZ773114.2753-NODE-2753-length-15726-cov-10.773850_pt1 | contig 15726 bp, 13 predicted proteins | sample MGYA00580564_ERZ773114 | MGnify/ENA primary metagenome ERZ773114 (study PRJEB29015, sample SAMEA2737836) | human gut metagenome | biome: human gut; feature: human-associated habitat; material: faeces | place: China | collected 2012 ... | reverse complement strand
AAGGGAATCGGGTGCAAATCCCGGACAGTCCCGCTGCTGTGAAACTCCGTGAAGGTTTCGAACATCTCAGCCACTGATCCGCAAGGATCGGGAAGGCTTCGGAACAGGAGTCAGTCAGAAGACCTGCCAATTCGATTCGATGTCAAAGGGCCCCGAGGGATGGGTGTTTGATTTCGGTTGTATACTGCATGATAATTTTAATTCCGATGCTGTTGCAAGGATTGCTGTGCCGTTTTCGGCACACGGGTTTCGCTTTGCGGGAACAGCTCGGCCTAAAACGGGATTCGGTATGGAATTACTCGAACGATTGCTATTTGGTTCCGATTCGCTTTGGGGCGGCGGTGTCGCCCACTCGGTGATGATCCTGGCGCTGGTCATCGCACTCGGCATCATGCTGGGCAAGGTGAAGATCGCCGGGGTGTCGCTGGGGGTGACGGGTATTTTGTTCGTCGGCATCGCGTTCAGCTATTTCGGCATGAACATCGACGAGCACCTGATGCACTTCCTCAAAGAGTTCGGACTGATTCTCTTCGTCTATTCGATCGGTTTGCAGGTCGGTCCCGGATTTTTCTCCTCGTTCCGCAAGGGCGGCGTCACGCTGAACAAACTGGCCGTACTGGTCGTGGCGCTCGGCGTCGTTACAACGGTTGCCCTTTATTATGTCACCGGGCTTCCGATGACGACGATGGTCGGCGTGATGTCGGGTGCCGTGACCAATACCCCGGGGCTGGGTGCCGCGCAGCAGGCTTTCAGCGACCTGCACGCCGGAGCCGATGCCCCGGATATCGCGACAGGCTATGCATTGGCCTATCCGCTCGGAGTGATCGGAGCCATCCTGACCCTGCTGGCGTTGCGCTATCTGCTGCGTATCGACGTGCGGCAGGAGGAAGAGGCGGCAGGTTTGGGTACGGACGTGCTGAAAGACCTGACGACCCGGCGGATTTCCGTCGAAATCTGCAATCCTGCCGTCGAGGGTAAAAGCATCTCCGGAATACGCCGTTTGGCCCTGCGCGATTTCGTCGTGTCGCGGATTTGCCGTCCGGGCGAAGCTCCTGAACTGGCCGATGCTGCGACGACGCTCCGCTGCGGCGACCGGATTTTGCTCGTGGCGGCGCCCAAAGATGCCGAGGCACTGGTCGCGTTGCTCGGCCGGGAGGTGGACGCCGGTCCGATGATGCAGGATCGGAAGATGATTTCACGGCGAATACTTATCACCAAACCCGAGCTGAACGGCAAGACACTTGCCGAACTGCGCATCCGCTCCACGAGCGGCGTCACCATTACACGCATCAACCGTTCGGGTATCGACCTGGTGGCTGCGGGGAATCTGCAGTTGCAGCTGGGCGACCGGGTGACGGTCGTGGGTCCCGAACTTTCGGTAGCCCATGCCGAGCGGCTCTTCGGCAATTCTCTCAAGCGTCTCAACCATCCCAACCTGATTCCTATTTTCATCGGCATCGCGCTGGGTGTCGTGCTGGGCAGTATTTCGTTCTGGATTCCCGGCGTTCCGCAGCCCGTGAAACTGGGCCTTGCCGGCGGTCCGCTGATCGTCGCCATCCTGATCGGCCGCTACGGTCCGTACTACCGGCTCATCACCTATACGACGATGTCGGCGAATCTGATGCTGCGCGAAGTGGGCATTTCGCTTTTCCTTGCGGGCGTGGGGCTGGGTGCCGGCGAGGATTTCGTGCCTACGCTCGTCGCGGGCGGATATGTCTGGATCGCTTACGGAGCTGTAATCACGATCGTTCCGCTGCTGCTGGCGGGGCTTTTCGGACGTTTTTACTACAAACTCAACTATTATACGCTGATCGGCGTGCTTTCGGGCGCGTCGACCAATCCGCCGGCACTGGCCTATTCGACCGAGCAGACCACGTCCGACGCACCTTCGGTGGGATATGCTACGGTCTATCCGCTGTCGATGTTCCTGCGGGTGCTGGCGGCCCAGCTTTTGATTTTGATTTTCGGATAACTCAAAAAGGCGCGGCCAAACAAAGACCCGTTACTGCCATAACAAGTCATTGCATAGAGATTAGTAGCCGGCCGCGCCTTTTTTTTAATTGAATAGTTATGAATATCGTATTATACGGAGTTCCGGCGGAAACGGCCGGAAGGATTGCAGACCGATACGGTCTGAAAGTGATAAATTCGCCCGACAAATTCGACGCATCGGGAACGATGGTACTTGTTCCGTCGATAAACGCCCCGCGGTACCTGTTGGCGTTTTACAACGCCATGCTGCGGCATGAGGACGATGTCGATGCGGTCATTATCTGCGGTGCCGAGTCCTGCGAGGCCGTCAGCACGGTGCAGTACTGCACTCCGCTGGGGAAATTCTTCACCCTGAACGGTGATCTGGACGGAGAGGAACTGGTATCGGAACTTTGTCTGCTTCTCGATTCGCTGTTCGCCGAGGGGAATCAAATCAATTTTTAGGAATGGAGACTAAAGGCTATGTACACGTTTACACCGGTAACGGCAAAGGCAAGACCACGGCGGCATTCGGACTGGCCCTGCGGGCGTTGTGCGCCGGGAAGGGCGTCTATGTCGGGCAGTTCGTCAAATCGATGAAATACAATGAAACGAAGATCGAACGGCTGTTCAACGGCTCGGACCCGGCATTCGGTCGTATCCGTATCGAACAACTGGGGCGCGGATGCTTTATCGGAAAAGACCCCGAGTTGGCCGATGCGGAAGCGGCACGCAAAGGATGGGCCCGTTGTGCGGACCTGCTCCGAAGCGGGGAATACGATGTGGTGATCCTCGACGAACTGACCATCGCTCTGCATTTCGGACTGCTCTCGACCGCTGTCGTGCTGGATGTGCTGCGCAGCCGTCATCCGGCTGTCGAGGTGGTTATCACGGGGCGTTATGCACCGCAGGCACTGATCGATGCGGCCGACCTTGTTACTGAAATGTGCGATGTGAAGCACTACTACACGCAGGGCGTCCTTTCGCGCGACGGTATCGACCGTTGATTATTCGAGGCGTTGGTAGTAGTGTAATTCCCGGTCGTTTTCGTCCAGTACCTCCGGGTGCATGATCGCGATCAGGTCGTGTAGCACGACATCGGGCCGGACGACGCCCGATTCCCAGTAATCGTTGCCTCCGGCGGCGTTCAGCCGTTTGTTGCAGTTGTAAACGGCACCGTTTCTTACGCATCGGGTGTTTGCGAATTTCGGGAACTGCGATTTCAACTCCCCGAGTGACGCGGCACTGCCCGCATTGAGCCACATATCGGCCTGTGCCGTGAGCATATACGCCTCTTCGAGGTCGATGGGGAGCGAACGGTTCGATGTGTTCTTCTTGTAAATATAATCCCCTCCGGCGTCGGCGATCAGCCGGGCGACGTAGCTTTCGGTCGACGCCATAAACCACGACCCGGCATAGGGCGTGTTAATCATCACTTTCGGATGTTTCGAAGTCGCCGCCGCGACTTTTGCCCGGAGCGCATCGTAACGTTCGGGAACCGGCTCGAAGACTGCTTCGCCTTTTTCGCGGCTGTCGGTGATCTCGGCGATAGCCACCAGCCATTCGGCCTTGCCGAGCGGCGACTCTTCGAGGTACTCGCCGATGTAACAGAACGGAATGCCCATTTCGAGCAGTTTCGACTCCATGCCGCTTGCGCCGCTCACGCCGAACAACAGCACCAGATCGGGCCGTTGTGCGAGCAGCAGTTCGTAGTCGATATTTCCGTCGAAGCCGATGTCCGCCACGGCTTCGGGGTGTGTCGTTACATATTTATTCGAAATATAGTTTCTTCCCGAAACTCCTACCACCCGGTCGACCTGTCCCAACGCATCGAGCATCGCCACATAAGTAGAGGAGAGGCAAACGATGCGCCTCGCTCCCGCTTTCACGACCTGTCCGGTGAAACCTGCCGGAATCTTTTCTCCGTTGCGGACGATGAAGAGCGTTGTTTCGGTGTTCTCGGCGCCTTGCCACGGATTGAATACTTTGAGAAGCGTACTTTGCCGGCCTTCAGCACCGACGATCTCGAAGCCCGAGGCATAGGACGGTTTGTAGAGGGTTTCCGTATAGGCGTCTATTCCTGTCGTGTTCGATGCGCAGGAGATAAGGAAGGTAGCCGCGCTAAGCAGGATGAAATAGACTGTTTTTTTCATAAGAATCCGTTAAAAAGTCTGTTTGCAGAAACCGGATGTATGGTTGTATGGCAGACAACGCATACTACTAACCTCTGTGATTCTCCAGTTTCTGCAAACAGACTATCAAAAAAATGGCGGCAGGATTAATTACAGGAAGGTTTGCAATGGTTCACCGCGATTAAAAGGCCCCGCCGCCGTGTCAAATATTATTGCGCAATTGTTTCGATCTCTTTTCCCGCCAAGTGCAGGTCGATAGCGCAGTTGAACAACACGCAGGCCGGACCATAGCCGTAGCCCAGATCCTGCAAGGTGGCGTTCTGGATCTTCACGAAATCGATGCCCGGCAAATTAACTTTGTTCCCTTCTTTGTCGCGAGCCCAGCCGATGTCGAACGACGATCCAGTCTCATCCGTGGGGTCGCTGTTGCAGACATAGCCGTAGTCGTACCAGCGGGAAGCTTGAGTTGGCCAGCCGTTCGTCAGATCTTCCGGGGCCTTGGCCAGAGGCGGCAGCATCGTGCAACCCGTATATGTCAGTGCGGTGCCCTCGGCCGATTCCATCAACCATGCGGGCCAGACCGAGAATGTCCCCCATGGAGCCTTGGCATAACAATAGGTTCCTTTTTCCGATTCGTTGATTGCATAGGAGACCCATTCTACCATTCCATCGGACGGGGTGACATTGTCGGGACGGGTATAAACCATTTTCAGGTTGCGTCGTTCGCCGGTCTTGCCGTATTCGCTGCCAGCCAGTTCGTACCATTCATCGTCGGCCTTGCCGTTGCCGTTCGCGTCAGACGAAACATAGACAACCCCTTGTGCAGGATAAGCGCCTTTGGTGGCATATGAACCGATGCGGAAGTCGCGCAGACCATTGACATTCATCACTGTATGGTCGAATCTGAATACGATGCTGCCGCCGAACGAACCGAGATTCACTCCCAGATCGTTTTTGTCAAACGGCTTGTCGACGAGTTTTGTGTTGACGCTTGCCAATACCGTGGACGGCGTGTCGATGGTCGAGAATGCCAATCCCTTGCCGTTGGTAATCGCAGGATTATACTCCAAGACTTCCGAGATATAATACGAATAGGCCGTAGCCTCGGTCGTTACGGTGACGGTGGCGCTCTTGGTCTCGGTGATGCCGCTGTCGTCGGAGATTGTCAGCGAAATCGTGTAGTCGCCCGTTTCCAGTTGGATGAACGAAAGCGTCTTGTCGGTTCCGGCTTCGGCAGCTTCCGCGTCGTTAGGGCCCTTCACCGTCCATTTGTAGACGGGGTTTTGGTCGAAGCCTGTGATCGTCGGTTCGATCACGAGCACCTTGCAGCGGTCGGTCGAATAAGTCGCGTCGAGCGACATCGAATTGGAGAATCCTGCCTGATTGATCGTGATTTCGAGCGTTTTGTCGCTTTCGTCCTGTTTGAGAACCACTTTGCCCGGTTCGCGGGCCTCGGTCGAACTGTTCTTGGCGACCGTGATGACCAGCGCAGTCTGTTCGAGTTCGGCCGGAGCCCATTCGGGAGATGAGACCACTTCGTAGGCTACTGCGCTCGTTCCGGCCTGAGCCGTTTTGGTTGAGGTGACCAGGATGGTGTAGGTCTTGCCGTCGGCCGGGGCGCTGATGGGGTTGTCTTCGGCCTTCACCGAGAATTCATAGGTCGTCTTCGACGTGTTGCCGTCGTCGTTCTCGTCTTTACATGCGGTAAAGAGTACGCCTGCGGCCGCAATGGCCAGCAAACTCCGGAAAGTAAATTTCTTCATCGTTTTATAAATTAAAGGTGTGTTGAGTTATTCGTCTTTAGCACAGCGGACGGAATATCCGTCGCTGCGATAGCCCCTGTCTCTTTTTATGCTGGGACGTTGGTCGTAGGGAATGATGTAAATGGAGAGCTGGTAGGTATCCTGAGTCCAGATACCTGTATTGAATCCCGAATTCTTCAGGCATCCGCCACCGACGCGGTAACGGAATCCGGCATAGGGAAAGACCCCTAGTGGCGAATAGTCGGTCGTGGCCTTGTCGAGTCCGTTCCATGCGAACAGTCCGTTCTTGTCCGCCGGGACACACCACCCTTCGGGACAGGGATCGAACGGCGTTTTGCCCCGAGCACCGCACCACAACGTGTCGCACGCTTCGACTTTCAGGGGCTCCTCGCTGGGGAACCAGTTGTCGGCTAACAGGAAATGCATCGGCGAAAATATTGATTTGGCAAAGTTCGTCCGGGTCAGGTCTTCGCTGGTTCTGATCGTGCGGATACCTGTGCCTCCCGATTGCGACCCCTCGGTCAGCAGCGTTCCTGCAGCGTCGTAGATGGGTTTGCTATCGAAACGGTTGTAGTCGGTCTGATTCGTTCCGCGGAGTATGCGGTCGCCGGGGAAGGGATCCTTGCGTCCCCATTGATACAGCAGTCCGCAGGCGGTCAGCGAGTCGGCCGGTGTATTCTCGATGAGCGCTTTGTTGATCACGGCGCCGAGATTACGGTCCATGAAGGTATAATCCGTTACCCCGTCGCCGTTGTTGTCCCATGTGTAGATCTTTCCGAAGGCCACCAGTTCCGCATTGGGATCGTAGCGTGTCACCCAAATATGCCAACTCCAGCGTATTTCGCCACCAATGCGGAGGCCGATTAGGGCGTTGCCTACCTTGTCGGCCGTCGATACGAAGATCGAACCCTCCTCGGCGGTCTGCCCCGGGATCAGTCCGACGTTTGTAATTAGGCCGGGAGTATCCTGCCAGAGCAGGACGGGTTCGGGTGTCATCCCTGTGAAATCGCTCTTGTCCAGCCATTCAGCATAGAGATCCCATATGGCATAGGCTTTCAGCACCGGAATGTCGACCGACTCGCCTGGCTTGACCATAAAGCAGTTGGGAGTGTACGATGCTTCGAGGTATTTTTCGTTAACATCGGGTTGGGGTTCCGGCTCCGGTTCCGGCTCCGGTTGGGGATCGGGATATTCGTTGGGATTGTCGTCGTTGTGGTAAGAGCATGACGATGGGCCTATCACGCTAGCAAGAAGCAACAATGTGAAAAATAAAAACGTTTTTTTCATAGTCATGCATCTTTTACACAGCGTATTGATTGTCCGTCGCTGCGGCAACTGACATCGGATTTGATGATCGGTCGTTTTTCCGAAGGTGAGATGTAGATGGAGAGTTCATAGGCATTGCCAATACCGGTCGGTGGAGTTCCCGACCAGATACTGGCTCCGAATCCTGAGTTTTTCAGACAGCCACCGCCTGCCCGATAGCGGAATCCGGCATAGGGGAATACTCCCAGTGCCGAGTAGTCGGTTGTGGCGTTTTCGAGCCCGTTCCAGATGAACTTGTCATTCTTGTTCGCTGGGACACGCCACCCCTCGGGGCAGGGATCGAATGGCGTTTTGCCCCGTGTGCCGCACCACAGCGTGTCGCATTTTTTGATTTCTGTGGGTTTACTGCTGCAATACCAATCGCTGTACCCTTCGGCGCCGAGCAGAACGGTCATCGGTTCAAGAATGGATTTGGCGAGCCCCGTCCGCGTGAGATCCGTATCCGTCTTAACGGAGCGGATACCCGTACCTCCAGTGGCACTTCCTTCGGTAAGCAACGTTCCCGAAGTGTCGTAGATCGGTTTGCTTTCGAAATAGTTGTAATCGGTACTGTTGGAACGGCGAAAGTCGTGGTCTCCGGGGAAAGGATCCTTGCGCCCCCATTGGTACATCAGTCCGCAAGCGGCCAATGAGTCAGCGGCAGTATTTTCTATGATCGCCTTGTCGATCGTGGCTCCGAGGTTGCGATCCATAAAAGTATAATCTACAACTCCGTCGCCGTTATTGTCCCATGTGTAGATTTTGCCGTAAGCTACCAATTCCGCATCCGGATCGTAGCGTGTCACCCAAACATGCCAGCTCCAGCGGATTGCACCGCCGATGCGGATGCCGATTACTGCATTGCCCACCTTGTCGGCCGTCGATACGGCGATGGAACCCTCTTCGGCTTGTTGTCCAGGAATCAGTCCGACGTTCGTGATCAAACCCGGCAGATCCTGCCAAAGCAGAACCGGTTCGGGTGTCAGTCCCATGAGATCAGTTTCACCCAGCCATTCGGCGTAGAGGTTCCACATGGCAAAGGCTTTCAGTATCGGGATGTCGACCGACTGTCCCGGCTTGACCATAAAACAGTTAGAGGTATACGCAGCTTCGAGGTATTTTTGGTTAATGTCGGGTCCGGGCTCCGGTTCGGGTTCCGGCTCCGGTTGGGGATCGGGGTATTCGTTGGGGTTGTCGTCGTTGTGGTAGGAGCAGGCGACATTCCCGACGCTCAGCGTCAGCAGCAACGCAGGCAGCAACAGCAGTTTTTTCATTTTCATAGTGTGAAATCTCTATTTTATTGGTGTTGGTCGGGCCGCACGTAGATATGCATGTCGCGGGCCATGAAAATTTCAGTGGAGGTCTCGCCGATCCAGCCGCAGTACTGGTTTAGGGCGGTGTAGACGCGGATAAAGTCGACCCCCGGCAGGTGCACCGGTTCGCGGGTCTCGGGATCCACGGCCCATCCGATGTCGAAGCCGTTGTAATAGTTGCCGTTTTCGTCCTTGGCCTCGTTGGGATAGTTGTCTGCATAGGCGCCGTATTTGAACATGTATTGCAGGTAATAGGAGCCGTTGCCTGAGACATCCACGGCGTTCTTGGGCAGCAGCGTGCCTCGGAACGTCATTTCGTCGGCGTCGATCCACTTAGGATAGTAGTCCTGGTCGTGGAACTTGTTTTTGTAGACATAGTCGGTTTGTCCTCGATTATCCTCCCATTTGATGTAGGTCATATCGGTCAGGGCGCTGTCGTTTCCTTCGCCGGGCGTCGGGACATGGTCGGGGGCGGGACGATGATAGGTGATCTCATAACCGTAGGTAGCCGCCTCATCCGTGTACCACGGATTCTTGTCGATCTCGTACCACTTGTCGTCAGGCTTGCCGTTTTGGTTCTCGTCGAACATGACCATGATGATACCCGGTTCCGAACTGCCTCCGTCGACGCCCGGATGAGCTGCGCTGTTGAACGAGTTGCCGTCGATGCGGATGTCGTATTCGCCCGGAACGTTTACGACCGTATGGTCGAATCCGAACGTGATGTAACCGCCGTATGCGCCGAGAGAAACACCGCTCTGCATCTTTCCGGCGATGGCCTCCTCGGCCTTCTGCCGCATGGTCTCCGCCGTGTCGCCCTCCCGATATTCGGGCATCGCGTTCACGAACTGTCCCGGAGCCGGGCAGTATTCGTAGACCGTAGATATGTAGGGACTGTACTCTACCTCCTCTTCGACCACGTAAAAGGTCATCCGGTGCACGATCGGATTGACGGGGTCGAAGATTTGGAACGTTACGTCATAGGTGCCCGGGTATTGCATCAGGAAGATGTAGTCCTTCTCTTCCGAGAGCAGCGAATCGGCTCCCGAGGCGGTCTTAACCGTCCAGCGGTAACTTTCGCCCGTGAAGGCGGGTTTGAGATCGACGGTCTGCATGCGGGCGACCTTGTAAAGGTCGTCCAGCCCGAGGCTCACATAGGGGATGCCGTCGTTTTCACAGCCGCCGAGCGCGAGGGCCGACAGCAGGATGGCGAATATCTTTTTCATTGCCGAGTCTGTTTGCGTTCGAGAAAAACCATGTGTGCGGGGATATCGCCCGTGCGGACACTCCATTTGTGGACGCCTTCGCGCGAATAACAGTGCAATACGCCGCTCGAAACGTAGTTCTTGGCGTCGGTGACATAGATGTCGCCGTTTCGGGGGTGGATGGCAATGCCGTAGGGAATCACGATATCGAGCTCTGTGCCGTCGGTGATGAATTTGCGCGATACGACACGCTTTTTCTTGACGTCGATGATGGCGTAGGTTACCGTGTTTTTCGAGGTCTGGTTGCTGTACTCGACACTGTAGACATAAAGGGAATCCCCGGAGATGATCATGTTCGAAGCCGGAATGTTCATCGCCTCGGCCACCTGGTAACGTCCGCCGTTGGGTTCCAGCCGGTAGAGGTTCGACGGAACGTCGTCGTAGTTGCCCCGCGAGGAGACCCACAGGTTGCCGTAGGCGTCGGCTTTGATGCGGCTGAGGTTGATCGCTACGTCGATTTTATACATTTGACGCATGGTTTCCAGTTCGATGACCGAGACCGTCGAGTCGTAGTTCGGGGCGCGGTAACCGCCCGAGTTGGCGACGTAGGCGCGTCCGCCGATGATGGCCAGTTCGTCGGGCTGGTATCCTACAGTCACTTCGCCGACTATTTCGTAGGTATCGAGGTCGATCTTGAAGACCGCGCCTTTCTGGGCATTGGGATCCATCGCCACGGGGCCGACATAGGCGCTGACATAGGCGTATTTGCCCTTGAAGCGGATGTAGCGGCAGTTTGGAATGTCGATCTGCGTGATGCGCCGCGCCGTGTAGGCGTCCATCACCTCGACCTTGTGCGAACAGTTGATGACAGCGAACAGCCGTCCGTCGTAGATCTGGATGTCGTTGCCCACGTCACCCAACTCCTTGACGACGTTGGGGTTCTTCTCGGCGTAAATGCCCCGGGCGTAGACTGCCGTGCGGTAGTCGAGGTAGTCGAGGTCAGCTTTGTTGCTGCCCATGTTGCCCTCATTGAGCAGATACATGCCGATCGGATCGGCGTCGGGATCCTCCCCGAACGGCAACACCTCATACTCGGTGGGGTTCACCAGTTCGATCTTCCGGCAGCCGGCGGCGAGGCAGCAGCCGGCCAAAACGATGAAGAGATACCTTTTCATGGCTCGCGGAGGTTAGAGATCGACGCTGACGACGAACCGGAAGTTGGTCTTCGGCATCGGATAGTTGAGCACCACGTCGTAATCCTGTCCGAAAAGATTGTTAACCTCGGCCGTGGCCTTGAGGGTTCGGGTGCGGATCTTGAAAGTCTTTTGCAGCGAGAGGTCGCTCGTGTACCACGGCTGGGTGTGGTTGCGCGGGATGTTCTCCTGCTGGTTGTAGCGCTGGCCCGTGTAGATGAAGCTGTAATTGAGCCCCCACCCCTTGTAGAACAGCGCGAGGATGGCCGAGCCGCTGTGCCAGGGGATGTAGGGAATCTGGTCACGGTAGTAGGTGTCGGCCGGGTCGGTGATGTCGATGGCCTTCTGATAGGTGTACTGGAACTTGGTCGTCACCTCCAGCTTGCCGAGCGTGAACAGGGCGTTCAGCACGGCGTCCACGCCCTTGATCTCCACTTCGCCCAGATTGAGCATCGTCCAGCGGAACTGCTGTCCCTTGGGATAGGCGATGATTTTATCTGTGATTTTGTTGTAGTAGGCGTCGACCGAAACGTCGAGCATCCGCATGAAAGGCGATTTCTCAAAATTGCGCGTGTATTTCAGGCCGACGTTGAATTGTTCGGCATATTCGGGCTTGAGGAAGGCGTTGCCCATGTCCGTATAGTAGAGGTCGTTGAAGGTCGGCATACGGAACATCCGTTTGTAGAAGGCGCGTACAGAGAGGTCGTGGTTTTTCAGCACTTTGAACGATCCGAAGAACGCCGGGGTAGCCACAGCCTTGTCTGGCCGGGCTTCGAAGCGCTCGACCTTTTCGTGGACAAAGTAACCCAGCACGCTGGCCTGCATCTTCAACCGTCCCCATTCAAATGCCGTGGCCAATGCGGCCATATGGGTATAGCGCGTCGGAAAGGGGAAGGTGCCATCGCTTTCTGTGGGCATGTAAAAAGTGGCGTCGAGCGTATTCCATTGGAAGTCATAGGCCAGCGACACCTCCCAGTGTTCGAAGATGTTGTAGAGATTAGCGCACGAGAAATAGAACTCCTTCTGCTTGTAGGTGTTCTTGGTTTGGATCAACTTGGCGTCTTGATTCTCGTAATGGGTGTAGTCGGCGGCGTACTTGGTGTTGAACAACGTGCGGAATTTCTTCGACCAGCGGTTGGTCAGCGTTCCCTGGATGAACGAGTTGGTGTCCCACAGCCGCTCACCATGGCGAAAGACGTTGTTGACGATGGCTCCCGGGATGCCGCGTTCGGAGTTGTAGGTGTAGGCCCGCACGGTCCATTGTCCGTCGGCCATCTTGCCGTGGAGTCCGGCCTCCATGCGCGTAGCGTTGATGTCGCCGTTCTGTCGGTAGGCCGTTGTGTCGTAGGCGATCTCGCCCAGCGTGTTGCGGCGGCGGTAGCGGAATTTGTACCGGCCGGTGGCGTTGGTCCACTCGCCGCTGAACGACGAGCTGACGGCGTCGGAGATCTTATACTCGTAGCGCATCGAGGGATTGATGAGCCCGAACGAGCCGGTCTTCATCGTGGCCTTGAAATTGGCCCGCTTGCCCTCCTCGAAGCGGGGGCGCCGCGTAGTGATGTAGATGGTTCCCGAGGCCCCGAAATCCTTGGCCGACTGGAAAATGTCACTCTTCTGTCCGTTATAGAGCGATATTTCCTCCACGTCGTCCAGCGAGAAGCGCCCCAGATCGACCTGCCCGTTCTGGGCGTTGCCCAACTGGATTCCGTCGTAGAAGACCGCCATGTGGTTGGTGCCCATTGAGCGGATGTTGACGGTCTTCAGTCCGCCTACACCTCCGTAGTCCTTGAGCTGCACGCCCGCGAAATAGCGGATGGCGTCGGCCACCGAAAGACTGTTCAGCCGTTGCAGGTCGACCTCCTTGAGGACCTGTGCGGGGATGACTTCGCGGTATTTGGGAATGACGGGGGTGCCGACGATGATGACCTCGTTGATTTTCTGGATACTATCCAGTTTTCCGACGTAACGCCGGTTCGTGGTGGAATCGGCTTTATCGGATGCCTGAACTGCTGTGGAAATTCCCCCCCCCGCAATAAATGCGAGACATAGGATCGAAAGGTAGAATTGCTTCATTATGCGCTTGGTATCAATAGTTTGTTCGGTAACCATTGATTCCACAGCCGCAATGCAACGAAACAAAATGAAAAAGTGCTTTACATGCATTATCGATTCACGCCCATTCTCCGCAGGCTGCGAAACCAATCTGTCATGCAAGGCAGGTCTTCTGACTTATTCCGGTTACGACGCCTTCCCGGTTTTCACCAGTGGCTGAGATTGTCGATCCCTCATGTGTCCGTTTCCGGACAGGAACTTACAGCAGCGGGAACTGTTGCCGACTTTCACGGCATTCCCTTTTAATCGATCGGAGGCCATATGGCCTTCTTTCCGAACCTTTGCGTGGCAAAGATACAAAATTTACCAGTAATAAAAAATGTTTTTATTTTTTATTAGTCTGTGTCGTTTTATATTGGTCGCTCTGTTTATACCAATATGTAGCTTCGCCCCGCCATTCGTTCCGATCTCTATATAAATACCCGGTTGCCAATATTGTCAAAATTGATAATACGGTTAGAAATACGATTGTTCTCAGAACGATAGGTGGTTGTTTGAGATAGCGTATCTGGGTTTTCATTTCCCATAATGTATTGTTGGCGAGCTTTTCGAATTTCGTCGTATCAACTTCGTTCTTGAATTCGGATAAAGACTTTTTGAAACTTAGAACTTCAGTAATTATTGTTCGATTCTCCTTGTCGATCACCTCCAGTCTCCCCGCTAACTGCGCCAGCAACGCGTTGTATCTGTCGGTAAATTCCTGCATCTGCTCGGTTTTTGCTCCGGACAAGGCCGTATTCCGTTGCAGTTGTTCGAGCTGCTGTGCGATCTGCCCTTGCGAGCGTTCCGCGGCCTCTATCAGCCGTTCGATCCGTCCAAGCTGGACATTCTCCAAACCTGCGTTTCCTGCGCTGCCTGCCTTGGCGTTTTTGATGGTTTTGACAAGCGTTTCCTTGAGGTCTTCATACATCTCGATCGAGAGGTCGATCTTATTTTCGTTGTTCATGGTTTTCCGGTTTTAAGGTTATATTTTCATTTTGGCTCTTCTTTTCTGTTCTTCGAGCTTGCGGCGGCGTTCCATCGCGGCTATGGCCATCGCTTCGGCCGCTGCATCGAGCAGCGCTGTAATTCGTGCGATATGCTCTTCGGGGCTTTCTCCCGGCTTGCGCTGCAACTGCTCGGCGGACACTCCGACGGGCGAATCGGCCGGCGGCAGCGGAATCCCGCCTGCCTTTCCGAGGTTTACCGACGGCGGTTTTTCGCGCGTGCCGCCGCTACCCATACCGCCGAACAACCCGGCAAATGCCGAACGGTAATTGCCTGCCGCCGCCGAGAGGTTTCCGAGGAGCGTGGCCCGGTGCTGGGTTTGTTGTTGAATATGGTTGAACCGGTTGTCGAGTTTCGTAAAGCTGAAAGTCCGGTCGATTTTCGATCCGGAGAACTCGAAGCCGTTTTTCGAGAACAAAACCCCTTGTTTGCGGTCGGTATTTCCGCAATACTTGTAGCGGACGCCGATGCCCTGTTCCTTTAATTTACCTTCCAGTTCGTTCCAACTTTTGCATTTGGGCAGACAGCCTTTGATCGCATCGTAGATTTCGTATCTGGTCTTGTCGGGTTCGCGCAATTGCTCCCGCCCTACGTCGTCCTTTCCCGGTGCGAGATACAATCCGTACTTCTCGGTCAGCTCCCGGCAGACCTTGGCGTTGCGGATCTTGATGTTCCTGTCCGATATGGTCTGCCCGTTGTTCCCGACCCGGTTGTAGACCAGATGGCAGTGCGGATGGGGCTGGTCGAGATGGCGCACCAATAGGTATTGCGTATCGGTGATGCCCATCTTCTGCATGTACTCCTTTGCGATCTGCGTCATCAGGGCGTCGGTCATCCGCGGAGCGTCCTTGGGTGAGAAAGACAGCGAGATATGCCCGACGGTGTTTTTCAGCCGCGGGTTCAATAAGGTCTGGTCTTTGAAGTCCTGCACCATGTCCTTCACTTCCGGAGGCGTAATGCCTTCAGCTTCCAGTATCCGGGATTCCTCTTTCATCACGTAGCCTACCGTCCCCGAAAAGGACGAAGCGGATATGACCTTACCGACCATCGCATATCTGCTTCAGGAGTTTTTCGATGGCCGTGACGATCGCCGCATGCCGTACCCTGACAGCCGCCAGACCTTTGGCATTGGCCAGCCGGGTCAGTTGGTTCAGATTTCGGGCGATGCCCTTGAGTTGGGCCATGAAATCCAGCTGTTCACGGGTGATCCGCGCCCTCACCGTTCCTCGGTCGATCAGCTGGCGCAGGACTTCGGCCGGCGGTTGCCCGGCCTCGCGGCAAAGGGCCGAGAATCGGAGTTTCCGTTCGGGGCTGAGTCGTGTGCTGACGACGTATTTGCAGATGCGGCCGATGCCGACTTTCGGCCGACCGCCCTGTTTGCTGTATGTTTTCTTCGGTGTTTCCATGACAGGTTGTTTCGATAGATTGTTCATGCTATATAGGTTGTTCAGACCAGCGGGATTTTACGCCGGCCAGCGGGGAAGGCGCAGTTTTCGTCTACGAAAACACAACCTTGCCTTCCTTAAACCTTTATCCCTTTCCGACGCGGTGGTTCAATTTCCTCCGGTTCCGCTTTCAGGGCTTGCAGATTATTCCGAAGAGCCTGAACAGCCTTTGTTTCGGAGATGTTTTTTGTGGCTGGAAGTTTTTCCGCATGGCCTTTTATGCGGGCGATCAGATAATCGTTTACGTCCTTGTGCCCGCTGTAAAAATGCCTTTGGTCGATTACCTCGCTGCGGGGGCAA
>ERZ773114.2745-NODE-2745-length-15766-cov-5.265355_pt1 | contig 15766 bp, 15 predicted proteins | sample MGYA00580564_ERZ773114 | MGnify/ENA primary metagenome ERZ773114 (study PRJEB29015, sample SAMEA2737836) | human gut metagenome | biome: human gut; feature: human-associated habitat; material: faeces | place: China | collected 2012 ... | reverse complement strand
TTTTTTGCTTTTTTGCCCTGATTATGGGCGCTCTCATCTGATATAGGGGCAAGGCCAGTCCTGATGTATATTGCTGTTGGGACTCTCTAAGCCCGTCGCCACTTGCACATTAAAAGGAGTTTTTATCTTTTAATGTGCTATGTGTACGCTACGTGGCTTTGCGAAGCGGAAGCGTGTCCTACACAGCAATGTTACTCAGGCTGAGTCGCCCCTATAGTTATGACCCGCGCCCAATCAGCAAAAAGGCTAAAAAAACAGTTATTCTAATCAGACGGCATGCCTATCTAAAAGATAAAATAAATAAAAAAGCAGACACAAATCTAATCCATTGTCAGATAGAAAAATGCTATGATATGCTTACATTAAAATGTTTTTGACTGGCAGATATCCGATATACACTATATGAACCAAATTAATTATTAACCTGGTTAACCATTTGGTGTAGTTGCTATGCTAGCACTCTTTTCTTGATGTTGCAATACTTTTTTTGAGTTTTAAGACTTTAGATATATTGTTAAGGTTATGTTATGAAAAAACAGAGAAAATTTCAGTTCCCTCATTCTTGCCAAAGAAACAAAAAGATACCAAAACAAAGCAATCTGTTTTATTTGGCATTTTCAGTATGATCAATACTTACCAAAAAAACAGGTTCTTTGTCCGATATCTTTTACATAAATGAAGTTATTGTTATCTGTGTTACTATTTATTCATATAACGAATGATGCAGCTAAATATGGCTGACCATATTTTCATCTGATCATATAATGAGTTTGCTATATGGCTAATTAGTTGTATGGCAATTCTCAATCTGCCAGTCGATCGGTTCTACGCCATTGTCCTGTAAAAATTGATTTGCCTGACTAAAGTGTTTGCAGCCAAAAAAACCACGATATGCTGAAAGCGGACTTGGATGTGGTGCCTTTAAGATTAAGTGCTTTGGATTAGTCAGCATTGGTATCTTAGACTGTGCCGGTCTTCCCCACAACATATAAACAATCGGGCGATCCTGCGCATTGATTGCCTGAATCACCGCATCCGTAAATTGCTCCCATCCCTTTCCCTGATGAGAATTCGCCTGATGTGCACGTACCGTCAATACCGTGTTTAACAAAAGCACACCCTGATCAGCCCATTTTTTCAAATAGCCATTATCCGGGATGTAACATCCTAAATCACTTTGCAATTCTTTGTAAATATTTTGCAAAGAAGGCGGAATTTCTTTTTGATCCTGCGGAACAGAAAAACTCAAGCCATGTGCCTGATGCACATTATGATAGGGATCCTGCCCTAAGATCAATACTTTTACTTTTGATAATGGTGTGAAATGAAATGCATTAAAAATATCATCTGACGGCGGATATACTACAACCTTACTGTATTCATCTTTTACAAATTCAAACAAATCCCTGTAATATGTTTTTGAAAATTCCGGTTGGATCGCATCCAGCCAGTCATTTGTGATCATTGCCATTTTTATGTACTCCTTTACCTGCCTTACTCTTACAAACGTACACTAATTCCCTGCTCCCGCAAATATTCTTTCACTTCGCGGATCTCTAACTCTTTATAATGGAATAACGATGCTGCTAATACCGCATCTGCATTTCCTTTTGTAAATGCATCTTTAAAATGCTCTAACTTACCCGCTCCACCGGATGCAATAACCGGGATCGACACGTTATCGGATACGATCTTTGTCAATTCAATATCATAACCATCCTTCGTACCATCACAGTCCATGCTTGTCAAAAGGATTTCGCCGGCACCGAGTTCACAGGCTTTCATTGCCCATTCTACCGCATCAATCCCCATATCAACACGTCCACCGTTTTTATAAATGTTCCAGCCGCTTCCATCTGCCCGTCTTTTTGCATCAATCGCAACAACAACACATTGGCTTCCGAATTTCATTGCGGCTTCCGAGATCAGTTCCGGATTAAGGATTGCGGCTGAGTTTACCGATACTTTATCTGCCCCCTCACGCAATACCATTTTAAAATCATCAATCGTGCGGATTCCACCGCCCACCGTAAATGGAATAAAAACTGTTTCTGCCACACGACGAACCATATCTAACTTTGTTACTCTGGCATCCGAAGATGCTGTAATATCCAGGAAAACAAGTTCATCCGCTCCGGCTTTTCCATAAGCAGCTCCTACACTGACCGGATCTCCGGCATCTTTTAAATCCACAAAATTAACACCTTTTACAACACGTCCGTTATTTACATCCAAACATGGTATAATTCTCTTTGTATACATGTGTTCCTCCATTTTCTAAATACATGCATTCCAGTTTTTGCATTCTATTTGTTCTTTTCGTTAAGGATATGCATTTTTGTTCCTACAAAGCTGTCTGTTCTTCTTTTAGTCTAATTCACAAAAATTCTTAAGGATCTGTAAGCCGACATCCCCACTTTTTTCAGGATGAAACTGGCATGCAAAGATATTGTCATGCTCTACGGATGCATGCACCTGTGTAATATATTCTGTCGTCGCAGCCACATCATCCGGATCAGCCGCCTGAAGATAATACGAATGCACAAAATACACATACGGATTTGTGCCGATCCCCTGTAAAATCTTAGCTCCCTTTTTGATCTCTATGGAATTCCAACCCATATGCGGGATCTTATATCCTTCTTTTTCCGGAAATCGTACGATCTTACCCGGTAAAAGTCCCAGGCCTTTTACTCCCGGACCTTCTTCACTGCTTTCAAACATAAGCTGTAGCCCAAGACAGATTCCCAAAAACGGAGTTTTCTTATCTACAACCTGATGGATCACATCTATCAGATCATATTTCTGTAATTTTTCCATAGCATCTGCAAAAGCACCTACTCCGGGTAAGATCACTTTATCTGCTTCTAAGATTTCCTTTGCATTTCTTGTAATCTTGCAATCCTGTCCTAAATGCTGTAGTGCTTTTTCTACACTTTTTAAGTTACCGGCATCATAATCAATTATCGCTATCATTGTTGTATATCACCTCTGCTGTCGTTGTTTTGTATGGTAAAAGTGTACCACATACGGGGAGGGTTGTCGATATGGTTATTCCATTCTTGTCTTACGATTCTTGTGATGATTAAATTTTCTCCACTTCACATCGCACAATCTTTCCATCTTTCCATTCCAGAACCTTCAATACTTTTCCGCCACGCAGGTACAGTCCTTCAACTTTTCCATCGATCCATTCTTTAGGCAATGCCGGCAGAAAATGCACTTCTTTTTCATGGCTCTGTACCAGCATTTCTGCAATTCCGGCAGTCACGCCGAAATTCCCATCAATCTGAAATAGCGGATGATCGTCAAACAGATTTGGCAATGTCTGTTTCTCCATTTGGCAGACGGTATTCATTTTCCGGTGATAATGTCGGTACGGTTACCAGATACTCTCCATCTTCTACCAGATAGTCCACTGATAATGTCGGTACGGTTACCAGATACTCTCCATCTTCTACCAGATAGTCCACCAGAAAGCGTGCCGCATCCTGCATTGCAAAATAATGCTCGTGCAAGAAGTCCTGATAATGCTTATACTCTCTCATGCCATATGCAAATTCCAATACATTTTTTATATTATCTCAGACTATATGCAAAACTTGAATTAACAGGATCCATGCCAGTCCATAATAAGTAACAACCGCTACCAGATCATTTACAGTCGTGATCAAAGGACCGGATGCAACCGCAGGATCAACTTTAATCTTATGAAAGAACAACGGAACCAATGTTCCTACCAGACTGGAAATCACCATTGCCAAAAGTAAAGAAGCACCTACGCAGCCGGAGATGAAAAATCCCGTTCCAAAAGAATAGCCTTTAAAGAAACCAATGTAAAATCCTAAAAACACAAATGCCATCACGCCTAAAAGCAAGCCATTGCAAAATCCTACTTTCATTTCCTTTAAAACTAATGCTACTTTGTCCTTTGTACGAAGATCTTCGTCCATTAACACACGGATCGTTACTGCAAGTGACTGTGTTCCGACATTTCCTGCCATATCTAAGATCAAAGACTGAAAACAAATAACGATCGGAAGCACAGCAACAACCACTTCAAATGCTCCTACTACACTTGATACGACCATTCCAAGGAACAATAGAACGATCAGCCAGGGAAGTCTTTTCTTCATACTTTCCATCGTTGTCTCTTTTAAATCTTCTTCTGAAGTCAAACCGGCAAGCTTTGCATAATCCTCTCCCATTTCATCATCGACTGCCTCGATAACATCCTGTGCAGTCAAAATTCCGATAATGCATTTTTGATCATTTAAGACCGGCAGTGAATCTTCTGCATAATCTTTAATCAGTTCAATATTTTCAGATATCTTTTCATGTGCGATCAAATACGGATAGGAATAAATGATCAGATCATCCAGATCATCATTTTCTCTGGCTATGATCAGATCTTTTAAATCAATTGCACCGCTGAATTTTCCCTGTTTGTCTGTCACATAAATTGTTGAAATATTGTCATTATCTCCGGCCTGACGGATCAATTCATGCATTGCCTGACGAATATTCAAGTCTTTTGAAATACAGATATAATTGTTCGTGATCAGACTACCGATCTCATCTTCATCATAAGAATGGATCAGTCGGATGTCTGCTTTCACATCTTCCTTTAAGATCGGATATAATTGATTTTTGACAGTATCATCAATATCTTCTAACAAATCTACGGCATCATCCGAATCCATTTCATTGATCACTGCAGCAAGCTGGTCAATACTAAGTTCTTCGATATATGCCTTAGGTTCCTCAACATGCGAAAAGATCTCCGATGTCCACTCTGCCCCTAAGAGCTTATATAAATGTCTTCTCTCCTGACTTGTCAAAAACGCAAGACTTTGTGCGATATCATTCTCATGATAATCGCGAAGCTGTTCGATTACAGCTTCTTTATCCATACCACTTCTGACGATTCCAACGATCTCTTCACTAAATTTTGGTTCTTTTAATACTTCTCTTTCCATTCTAAGCCTCCAATCTTTCCTGACAAAATGCAAACATAATACGTTTCACTTCAGAAAATGACAAAACAATTCTTTCTGATGCGTCCATACCGGATGGCATATTTCTATCCCTTAAAAATATTCCTTAAAAAAGGGCATAAAAATACACCATCACAAAATAAAATGACACTTCTAAAAGCTTTTTCATTTTGAAACGATGTTGTTAAGGCTTATATACAATTTTCCTATTATGATCATTCATAAGAAAAAGGAGCAAGATCATGTGCTTTAAAATTGCACTTTAAGCCATAAACATCGTTATAGATCCCTCGACTTTTACTATCGCAATTATCCATGATCTCATCTCCTTCATTCTCAATCAGACAATTTTTTATTTAACTTTCTGCCTTCCAATCTCTACTACTTTATCAGTATAACTATTCTGATCTAAACTTAATAAAGAATATGCTTCTGACTCAGATACACCAAACTCAGATTGCAAATTAGACAGAATCTGTTCACGGCATTTCTTCAAATCCTGATCCGCTTCCAGATCAATTGCTGTACTTAAATTGTCATCATATTTTCTAATCCCCTGAAGCAAAGCATTCAAGGCATCAGGATAATATCCAACTCTTTCATAATTTTGGTATGCATTGATCGATTGCTGTACCTTCATAACTGTTTTAATCTTCTGGTACATCTCAGGATCTTTATCTCGCATCTTTGTACCTAATGCTTCCTGATAGGCTTCTGTATATTTGCCCATCTTGAAATATTTGTCTGCCGCCTGCTTTGCACTCGCATACCCCCAAAGATTTGTTCCGGTAATCTCAACAGTCAAAAAGAGAATTGTAGCTATCACAATAATTGCTACACCAACTTTGTTCAGCTTACCGACAATTTCAAGTTCTGCTGCCTCTTCCTCTTCTTCCTTTGCCTTTTTCTCGGCCTTTTTAGCCTCTTTTGCAGCTTTCTTTTCAGCTTTTTGTTTCGCTTTTTCGGCTTTTTTAGCTTCCTTAGCAGCTTTCTTTTCTTCTTTCTGCTTTGCTTTTTCTTCCGCATCCGCAGCATCTTTTTCGGCTTTTTCTTCGGCTTCTTTTACTTCCTTTTGGGCAGCTTCGCGTTCTTCCTGCGCAATTTCATCAGTAATAACATTGCCAAATACTTTCTTAAAGAACCCTGTCTTCTTCTCATCGTTTTCTTCGTTCTTTTCATCCGGTAAAAGAGAAGCATCCAAAAGCGATTGCATATCATCTTCCTTTTCTGACGATACCGGTTCTCCGGTCATTCCCAAAAGATCTGCTAACGAATCAAGAGATTCCTCGCTATCTTCTTGTGACATTTGTTCTGCTTCCGACATTTCTTCGGTATTTCCATCAATGTCACCCAAAGTACCCTTCATATCAAGATCATCCAAAAGACCATCTAACATGGAATCAATGTCACCTGATCCACTTGATTCCTGATCGTCATTTAAAGCATCCAATGCACTTTCCATATCATTGTCTGATAAACTATCCGAAGAATCAGTATCATCTAATGCTGCAATATCCGGTATGCTTTCTTCACTGCTGTCGTCTAATGCTGCAATATCAGGTATACTTTCCTCACTGCTATCATCTAATGCTGCAATATCAGGTATACTTTCCTCACCGCTATCATCTAATGCTGCAATATCAGGTATACTTTCCTCACTGCTATCGTCTAATGCTGTTATATCAGGCATACTCTCCTCACTGCTATCGTCTATTGCTGCAATATCCGGTACATCTTCTTTGCTGCTATCATCTGCTGTTGTATCAGTCTGTGTATTTTCGTTTGCAGCTAATAATGCCCTGATATCTTCGTCCGACATCATTTCAGAATCACTATTACTCTCCATATCTGCAACATCCGGCACAGGTACGCTTTCTTCTGCCTGTTTTATAGTTGTATTTTCTTCCTTTTTCTTTTTTGCATCCGATATTGTGCTTTCTATCTCTGACAATTCCGGGATTTCTCCAAGATCTGAAATATCTCCAAGATCACCAAAGAAATCATCACCATCTGATACATCCAAATCATCAACATCTGCCATATCTACAAATTCTTTCAAATCATCTGTCTCTAACTCAACGTCAGTTGACTGCATATCTTTTTCCTCGCTCAACTCAAATCTCCTTCACTATGCTTGTCACTCACCACGGTCTATAGTTGGGAGTCCATATTTCATCTGATATTAAGCTTTCGCACCAAGCAAACCATCAATCGCTTCTACTAACTGGCCAATCTCCGGTTTAGACAACTGTGCATCTGCTCCAAGCTGTTCTCCTTTTCTCTTCATTTCATCATTTACCAAAGAAGAGAAGATTACAACAGGAATATGTTTCATTGTATCATTTGTCTTGATCAGCTTCGTCAAATGATGGCCATCCATCTGCGGCATTTCTATATCTGTAATAACACAGGAAACCTGACCATCTAAATCTCCACTATTCAGATATTCATTCATCTTATCCCAGCACTCCTGACCATTTGCCGTAACTGTAAGATTTGTATATCCGGCCTGCTCTAAGCAGGTAACGATCATTTTACTAAGTAATGCAGAGTCTTCCGCAATCAAAATAGGAGATTCATTCCTCTTTCTTCCATGCATATGTTCAACATCGGATACCTTTAATCCTGTCTCCGGATTGATCTCGGCTACAATTTTTTCAAAGTCAAGAATGATGATCAGATTTCCGTCAATACGGACAATACCCGTCGCCATTCCGGCACCTGCAGCATTCACAGTAGAGTCCGGCTTAATGATATCTTCCCAGGATACTCTATGAATTCCCTGCACTGCACTTACATGAAATGCAGCGTTTAATTTATTAAAGTTTGTTACTATGTACATATCGGTGTCCGTCGTCTGCTCATCACGAACCATACCCAGACATTTTGCAAGATCAATAACGGAGATGATCTCATCACGCGGCATAAAAATACCCTCAATACGTGCATCAGCGTTTGGAACAGGAGTCGGATCCTGATAACTTAAGATCTCACGCACCTTCGCAACGTTAATACCGTATAAATTCTTTCCAACGCGAAATTCTAAAATTTCTAATTCATTTGTTCCACTTTCTAAAAGTATTCCTGTCTCCATATCCGTTCCTCCATATTAAATTTCTTTTATTATAGTGCAAGTACAACGAAAAAACAACTTGCATATCGCCTATACAAATACCTTTTTTTCATCGTATTGCAACTGATTATTTTACCGCAACATCTGCCTGCTTTTGTCCTGCTGAAAATGTTACGGATACATTGTCTATCTTTTGCCCCTTATCAACTTCAAAAAGCAGCACACCTTGCTTTTTCTTTCCCGCAGCCAGCTTTGTCCTCATATGTTGCAAATCTTCATCTACAACACTTAGCATAGCATCTCCTGCTGCCTGACCATTGATCATAATGGATGCCTGCACGCCGGACTTGCTCAAATCAATCGTTTTAGCTTTCGCAGAAACATTCGATATGCTGAATTGTACTACTAACAGCTTTTTCCCTTTGGATGCCGTACAATTTGCATAACTCGATCCATATGACTTTACTAACTTGTAGCTTACAGCTTTCATAGAGATTCCCTTGATTCCATATACCTGTTCCGGAGGCACCTGCTCTGCCTGAGGTTCTACACTGCTTTGTGCTCCGGGCTCACTTGATGCTAAAGAATCCGTATCATTATTTTGTGTATTATCCGTACTTGCTCCATCACTGCCTGCATTTGCACTATCTGTATCCTGCTCCTGCGTCGGGGCAACAGTTACAGCCGGTGTCGGCTCTGCTGTAGGTGATGGTGTTGCTTCCAATATACTGTGGTCATAATCTAATACTCCCTGATAGGAGTCATCATTCTTCAACAACGCATCTGCCATATATTGTGCTGTCAGATCATTGTCAACATGAGACAGATCAGGCACATTACTACATCCTGTTAAAGCCGCACAAGCAACTATAGTTATAATACATAGTTTACTTCGCATATACTACCTCCCTGTAATCCAACCTAATATCTATATAGTAGCACACAATTTACAATATAGTCAATCAATCCTTCAAACTGTCTTATGAATTTCTGCGATCAAGCTCAAACCAGAATTCCACACCGTCTTCTCTGTTTCGAACACCACATTCCCGATGCATTGAATCCATGATCGCCTTTACAATAGAAAGCCCGATTCCGCTTCCGCCATATGCTCTGGTTCTCGCTTTATCTACCTTATAGAATTTGATCCATACTTTATCCAGCTCGTCTTCCGGTATACACTTTCCGGTATTAAACACACTGACATGTACCAGATCATGTGTCTGTTTGATCGACACTTCTATCTTCTTTTCGAACTCAACATGATTGATCGCATTGCTGATATAATTTGTCACTACTTCTTCAATCATATATTCATCTGCCCAGACATAGATCGGATCATATTCTTCTACCATATAAAGGGCAGCTTCTTTCTGATCGGCGAGAAGCCGTGCCGAATTCATGACATTCTGTATCAGACCGACAATATCAAACCGCTCAAAAGTAACCTGATTGTTTCCAAATTCAATTTGATTTAATGTCAGAAGCTTTTTGACCATCTTATTCATTTTATTAGCTTCATCAATAATTACTTCGCAATAGAAATTGCGGCTTTCTTCGTCATCATTAATGTTGTCCTGAAGTCCTTCTGCATATCCCTGGATCAATGCGATCGGTGTCTTTAATTCGTGAGAAACATTTGATAAAAATTCTTTTCGCATCTCATCAATCTGTGTCTTTTTCTCAATGTCCTGCTGTAACTCATTATTTGCAGTCTTTAACTCAGAAATCGTACCTTCCAATTTTTCTGACAGCATATTGATACTGTTTCCAAGTACACCGATCTCATCCTGCGTTTTAACCGGATATTTCACATTAAAATCAAGTTCTGACATCTTTTTTGCAATCTCTGTGATCTGTAAAATCGGTTTTGCGAAGCTGTTGCCAACAAATATCATCAGGATCGCACCTAAAATCATAACACTGACACCTGCATAAGCAATAAAATGATTAAAGATATCAATATTCTCATTCATACTCTGGTAATTGGTACGCAGATACACAAACGCTCCACTCTGTGTCTGTCCAAACAGTTCCATATAATGAGAACCCATATGCTGATCATATACTTTATAGATATTATATGCCTTTTTTTTGCGGATCAGCTTACGCCCCTGGCCACCCATCTGTCCGTGATCATCTGTGCCGTCCACACCATAAATATAATTTTGTGTCAGATCTTCAATGATCCTTTTTTGCATATCAGATACACGCGGATAATCAAAGGTATAATTCGTCACACCCCAGAAATTTGTCACACGAAAAACATAAATCGTAACAGAACTGTTCTGGCCAATGATCTCTAGATCAAGCTGACTGTCGGAATCGAGTTCATCACCATTTTTTGTATATTCCTTATCGTTTTCCAAAATACCGCTGACTTCCTGATAAGAATGTTCCAATTGTGAAGCTTTACTATATGCATAAAACGGTGAAAGCAGCGTATAATTCAAAAAGCTGAATACCAGCAAAGTCAAACCCATCATCAGTATCATGATCAAAATAAGCTTTGTCCGGATGGAATGAAAGCCTTGTATTGCATATTTTTTATGTTTTATATGCCTGTGTTTTATATTCTTTGTTGTAACAGGCAGCATTGTTTTTGTCATATCTTCACCTGTCATATAATTCCTCTCTTTCAGACATCAAACTTATATCCCATTCCCCAGATCGTTTTGATATAAGAGCCTTTTTCTCCAAGCTTGCTTCGTAATTTTTTAACATGAGTATCAATCGTACGTGCGTCACCAAAATAATCATAATTCCATACATTATTCAGGATACGTTCTCTTGATAAAGCAACGCCTTTGTTATTGACAAAATAAGTAAGTAATTCAAATTCTTTAAAACTCAGTTCAATTATTTTTCCATCAATACGTACTTCATGAGCTGCCTGATCGATCGTGATTCCTGCAATTTCAATCTCACCATCACCTAATGCATTCGCTCTTCGCAGGATTGCTTCGACTCTGGCTACAAGAATCTTAGGACTAAATGGCTTTGATATGTATTCATCAACTCCCAGATCAAAACCAAGAAGTTCATCTTTTTCCTCTCCTTTTGCAGTAAGCATAATAATTGGCACTTCTGAATATTGCCGGATCTCACGGCACACTTCCCAGCCATCCATTTTAGGCATCATAACATCCAGAATAAGGAGTGCTATGTCTTTATTTTCAAAAAAAATTTCAACCGCTTCCTCGCCATCGCCGGCTTCTAACACCTCAAAATTTTTCTTTGTCAAAAAATCTTTTACAAGTTTTCGCATTCGTTGTTCATCATCCACCACCAAAATTTTTAACTTTTCCATATACATTCCTCCGGCTTTCTTATTACTATGAAGATAGCAAAGCAGAACCTGCTTCCGTCTTTCTGTCTGAACGTTTCAAAAGAGTCAATGAATTATCATTGACTCTAGTATAATGCTGATTTATGAATATTGTGTGATTAACAAACTACTTTTTAGAATGATTTGGATCTATTTTTGCCTGAGCGATCGTTTTCAGAGCTGTCTCAGCTGTTTTCTAACACCGATCATTTTCCGCTTTCTTTTTGATCAGACTGTTTTTGCTGCTGTTCAAGCTGCTGTTCCTTTTCTTTTACTTTCTTTTCTCTCTTATTCAGGTCACTTTCCCAGTTCTCATACTCATTTAAAATCTCATTTTTCATATTCTCTTTGTAATTCGTAAAATATGTAAAGACTGAGTATTGGCTTTTATAAGTAATACCAACCATAACTGCAATCACTACAAAAAGGACAATGATAAAAAAGGTACGGATTTTGTTTCCGGCTTTCGCATTTTCATACGCTTTTTTGTATTTTTCTGTCTGATCTGCGTTATTTAAGTAACCGGGTTCTTTTGCTTTCTTCTCCATGACAGTCTGCACCGGTATTGGTTCTAACAAGTCTTTTTCTACCACACCGGAACCGATCAGTCTTTTCCGGATCTCTTCTAAATATTGTAACCCAAATATCGTCTGAAACGATTTCTTTTCGACTGACATTTTATACAATTTATAAAGTGCCTTCATATCTGCCATATTGGTATTTGCGGTCAGATATTGTATCGTTTCCTGCTCTTTTTTGGCGCGTTCAAAATCTGCAGCATTAGCAAAAAGATATCCATCCAATACATATTTCTTTGCCATTCCGATGCACCTCCTGTTGCGAAGATTTTCTTTTGTTCCTTTTTTTCAGATTTCTAAGACTATTTTGTAAACTTAGCTCTTTTGCTGATCCATGCTTTTACTGCATTTTGTAAAGCAGTACGCTCTAAATAATCCTTGTTCTTTTTTTCATATTCTTTCTGACTCTTATAAGAATCGGAATTACTGTCATACTCTTCTTTTACTAATTTGTTATAATCTTTTTTCGTATAAGTGATCTTTTCTTCGTATGCTACCGCTTGTGCCGTTAAAGCTTCTTTTACGGTATCTTTTGCCAGATCATCTAATTGTGTCTTTTTAAAATCTGCTTCATCATCACAGCCAAAAGACTGGAAGATCTCATCATGTGACTGTCCATACAGATCTGCCATATCATAATATCCCTGTAACACTTCCTGCTTTGCAGACTTCATCAGAGATTTTGGATATTTTGTAACTTTACTTGCATCGAGCACTTCCGTCCATGCATATTCTTCTTTGTCATCCTGATTTTCTTTTTCTAACTTTTCTTTCAGATATGCTTTGTATTCTGATACCGTATTATAATCAGAAATAGATTGTACAAAGTCATCCGTAAAATCCGGTACAATCTCATCACCACAGATATAATGTAATGTTAATTTAAACTCTACTGTCTTTCCATCGATGGAATCATCTCCATAAGTGCCATCCGGTACAGCAATCTTAACTTTCTTTGTCTTGCCCGTTTTCATACCGATAAATGCTTCTTCAAAGCCATCAATCCATTCATCCGAACCAATGTCAATATAATCACTTCCTCTGGCAGATTCCACTAAAGCGCCGTCCACATAGCCGGCAAAATCAGCATAGACTTTATCTCCGTCTTTTGCTACACCTTTCTTCTCTTCATACGTTGTATATTCTTCCTGAAGACTTTCGATCTCAGACTGGATATCATCATCTGTTGCCGCAAGCGAAACTTTGATTCCTTTATATTTTCCTAAGTTGATACAATTTGTAATTTTATAATCTTTTCCGCTATACGCAGCAATCTCTTTGTTCTTTTTAACATGCAATCCGATCGCAACTGCTGCGATTATAACTACAATGATTGCTGCAATACATATGATCAATTGCTTTTTAGACAACATGATCCCCTTTTTTTCTTTTTGTAAGTGCTCTTCTTGCTTTGTTACTTCCTGATTCATTCGCTTTCCCCTTTGTATTGTTTATTGTTCTTCTTTCTTATTAAAACATATCTTTTCTAATTTTTCTACCAGATCTTTCATAAATCCATCCTCAAAAGGATTCTTTAATCCGACCTGTCTGATCATTGCAACAAAGAAATCGCCGGCAGAGAGCTTGCAAAGCTTCAAATAACTCTGCCACGCTTCTTTGTAATCTTTCTGCATCCATATCTTATATTGCAAAGCACATACCTGGGCAATACAATAATCAATATAATAAAATGGCATCGAATAAATATGATGCTGTTTCTGCCACCATGCACCTTTTGCAAAGAACGCAACATCTTCCAGGCATAAGTAAGGACGGTATTGCTTTTCTAATGAAAGCCATACCTGATGACGTTCCTTGGGTGTCATATCCGGATTTTCGAAAATAATATGTTGAAACTCATCCACCATACAACCGTACGGAATAAAACAGATCGCATCCTCTAATTGCATATCACGAAAATCCTGCGCCCTCTCATCAAAGAACTTTTCCATCCATGGATTCGTAAAAAATTCCATCGACATCGAATGGGTCTCTGCTGTTTCCATTGTGATATCCCAATGTTCACGGATATCATCCTGTGCAGCCAGATAGAATTGGAATGCATGACCGCATTCATGTGTGATCACGTCAACATCTCCGCTTGTTCCATTAAAGTTTGCAAAGATCAGAGGCATTCTCGGTTCTGCTAAAAGCTCCATATAACCGCCCTGTCTTTTATTCTTTCTCCCAAGCACATCAAACATATCGCCTTCCATCATTTTTTCCATGAAATCGGCTGTTTCTTCTGATAGTTCACGATACATCGAAAGTCCTGCCTGAAGAATTTCCTCAGGGCTTCCCTGTGGAACAGGGTTTCCATTTGCAAAATAAACACCATTATCATAAATCTTTAATGTGTCAACCAAAAGTCTTTTCGCCCGTTTTTCCTGAAGTCTGCATACAAAAGGAACGAGGTATTTTTTCACCTGATCACGAAATGCTTCTACTTCCTCCATTCCATAGCAATTACGCTGCATGCGATAATATCCCAGTGTACGGTAATCCTGATATCCCAGTTTTTTTGCCTGACGATCGCGGTTGTGTACCAGTTTGTCATATAAAGAATCCCATTCCTCCGAATGTTCCTGCATAAACGCCCCAACCATGTCCCATGCTTTCTTTCGCACATTGCGGTCCGGTGATGTCTGATATTTTCCCATTTCTGACATACTGATATTTTGACCTTCCCAGTCAAACACAGCAGAAGAAAGGAGTTTTTCATATTCTGTCACTAACGTATTTTCTTCCTGTTGCAAAGAAACAATCTTTGGATCATTGGATTTTCTTTGCAATTCTATATTTTTAAATGCTACCTTTCCAATCCTTTCTTCTAATTTTTTTCGGAAAGCAGACTCATATAATGTAGTCTGATATAAAATATCCGCATTTGTAAAAGCCGGAAGTTCTTTATCATAATATGCATTTTCCTGATCATAATAAGGATCTGCTGTATTGATAGAATGACGAAACATCGCAAGAGCTGCCATTGTCTGGATATGATCACTTAATTGATAATATTTTTGATGAATCGCAAATGCTTCCTCAGCATCTGAGGCATTTTTCAGATGATTCGTCAACTCTTCGAGTTTCTTTTTGGCTTCAGCAAAATCAATACGTTCATATTTCATTTCTTTCAATGTTTCCATCTTCCTACCCCGTTTCTTCCTATAAAATATAATCCAACAGTTATGCATACTATCTTAAAGCCGATGCAATATACTTTTTCTGTCATAAGACTTTCTATGACAACCGATGTATAGTCTCTAAGATTTCCGGTACCTGCTGCACAATATAATCTGCCCCATTTTCTTCTAATTCATTCGCCGGGGCAAATCCGTAATAAACACCTAAAGACGCAATGCCACAATCTTTTGCTCCTAAGATATCGAACTTGCGGTCACCGATCATCAAAGCTTTTTTCTTCTTGTCTTCGCTATCGACACCAAGCCGCTTTAACGCTTCTAACATAACTGCCGTTTTGGTATCTCTTGTATGATCTAACGAGCTTCCGACGATCACTTCAAAATAGGTATCCAGATGAAAATGTTTAAGAATCTCTTCTGTCGGCATCTGCGGTTTTGAAGTTGCAACCGCTAAATGATATCCTTCCTTTGACAAAGTACGAAGCAATTCCTCCATTCCATCATAAACTTTGTTCTCAAACAGACCGGTCACATTATAACGTTCCCGGTAAACAGCCGTCGCATGTGCTGCTTCTTCTTTTGTCATTCCCATAATATCCCGGAAACTATCTACTAATGGTGGTCCGATAAACTTTAATAAATCTTCT
>ERZ773114.2729-NODE-2729-length-15860-cov-3.716356_pt1 | contig 15860 bp, 10 predicted proteins | sample MGYA00580564_ERZ773114 | MGnify/ENA primary metagenome ERZ773114 (study PRJEB29015, sample SAMEA2737836) | human gut metagenome | biome: human gut; feature: human-associated habitat; material: faeces | place: China | collected 2012 ... | reverse complement strand
CTCTGTCATCCGTCAGGACAAAATAGCTGAAATTGTATGGGCTCGTGCGCTCTTTTTCCCTTTCATTATGCGCAGAGATGGGTTCTCCGGTCAGTTCATAATATTCCAGTGCACGGATGGTTCTCTTGATATTGTTTGTATGAATGTTCTCTGCTGAAACCGGGTCAATTTTTCTGAGCATGTCATGTAGTACTTCCGGTCCCTTTTCTTTCGCAAGCTGTTCCATTTTTTCCCGGTATTCGGTGTTCTCTTCGTTCTCCGTAAAATCAATACCACGAAGCACCGCCTGAATATAGAACCCGGTGCCTCCCACCAGGATTGGGATATGCCCTCTGTCATAGATCTGTTCCATGCTTTCCAGACACCGTTTCTGAAATACCACCACATTAAATTCTTCCCACGGCTCCAGAATGTCGATCAGATGATGGGGCACTCCCTGCATTTCCTCAGGGCGGATCTTGGCGGATCCGATGTCCATATGTTTATATACCTGCATGGAATCGACTGACAGGATCTCCCCACCTATAGCTTTCGCCAGGGCAATGGACAGTTTCGTCTTACCAACTGCGGTGGGACCGGTCAGTACGACTAACGGTCTTTTTATAGATTGTGTTACCGACATACTTTTTCTTCCTTACACATTATCCATTATTCTGGGTGCAGTTTGCAGCATCGATAGCAATGACTAACATCAGTCCTTCCAGTTCGTCCTTAGGATCAACAAAGTTAATCGTGTAGGTATCTCCCCAATGGAACAGTTCCTTGGAGATATGAATGATACTGCTGCATCCGTTGTATACATCATAATCCCATCCCAGAAAATCTCCTTCCACGCGCCAGCCGTTATAATCAATCTCGTATCTGGGTTTGAAAAAAGAAAACTGTTTGCGGATCTCGCCTTTCACCTGCCCGTTGATTTCGATTTCAAATGCCGGAAGCAGGGTAAACAGCCGCTGCCTGATAACTCCCAGTTCACGATCATTTCTGTCATATATGTGTAACTGGTGTCCCAGGGAGAAAAATTCCGCCTTTACAAAGTATTTTGCATTTTCGTTCTCATCATAGACATCATAAGAATCTGTCCAGGAAAACACTCGTTGTTTGATCAGTAAACGCATTATACGATCCTCTTAAATTTCTTCTCCAGGTCAGTCTCCGTCATAGTAATGATGGTGGGTCTGCCGTGGGGACAATTATAGGGGTTATCCAGTGTCAGAAGTTCATCGATCAGCTGTTCCGCCTCCTGAAGGCTTAATCGGTTGTTACCTTTAACAGCTGCCTTACAGGACATGGATGCGATCTTCTCCTCAATGACCTGGAAGCTGCCGCGGCCTCCGGTCTCCTGGGACAGTTCATCAAGCACCGCTAAAAACAGTTCTCTCTCACTGCATCCATAGAGATCTACCGGGACACTTCGCAGGGCATATTCGTTGCCGCCGAAGGCTTCGATCTCGAATCCGAGCTGTGTAAAAGCATCCTCATAAGTATGAAGAATACTTTCCTCCTGCCCCGTCAGGCTGACAATGATGGGAGGCATCAGGCGCTGGGAGACCACGCTCTTTTCGTGGAACTGTTTCATCAGGCGCTCGTATTTCACCTTCTCATGGGCGGCATGCTGGTCAATGATGAACAGCTTATCCTCGAACTGGATCAGCCAGTAGGTATCGAAGACCTGTCCGATGATACGGTAGCGGCTGCGGGTCTGCACAGATAACAGTTTCTCTTCAAACAGATTCATCTGCTGAACAGCCTTCACCTCAGCGGTCTCCGGGCAGATAACAGGCTCTGATGAAGTCTCATCCCTTGGCTCCATCGGTGCTGCCTCCACGAAAAAATCGTCCTCTTTCGATTCCGGTGTTGCCGCAGGTGCAAGAGATTGTACCTCTGTCTGCTCACTTACCGGTTCCGGTTTACGGAGACTCGTCTGTATACCTGCATGTGTCTCCTGCCAGATCGGCTTCTGTATAAATTCCCTCCGGTCTTTCGGTACCGCCTCATATTTGGCAGCCTCCATGACGCGGTAGCTTTCTTCTCTTTTTTTCTCGAACACCTCCGGCGTGTGTTCCTTCCAGGAAGCTTTTCTGTCTTCCTGCTCCTTTTTCTGAATGGATTTTTCATCCTCTAAGGAAGCATCCGGGATCATTTCCCGGTTCCGCAGGGTTATTGCTATCTTCTCGCTCAGCAGTCTGGCAAATGCCATGCCGTCAGAGAACCGCACATCCATTTTGGAGGGATGTACGTTCACATCCACGGTCTCCGTATCCATCGTAATATGCAGCACGCACAACGGAAATTTATGCTGCATCAAATACTGCTTATAACCTTCTTCAATGGCTTTGGCAATCACACCGCTGCGGATAAAACGACCGTTGATAAAATAGATCTCAAAATTGCGGTTGGAACGCACCAGTACCGGTTTGCCCAGATACCCCTCTACCTTAATGCCGTTTTCTTCCATCTGGATCGGTACCAGCTGTGCGGCGATCTCTCTGCCGTAGATCCGGTAGATGACTTCCCGCAGGTCACCGTTTCCGGAGGTATGGAATCTGGTCTGATTCCCCAGTACGAATTTGAAAGAGATATCCGGTCTGGACAGTGCCAGATGTTCCATCAGATCCGTGATATAACTCCCCTCCGTAGCAGGCTGTTTTAAAAATTTCCGGCGTACCGGCGTGTTGAAGAACAGATTCCTCATGAGGAATGTGGTACCGTCCGGCGCGCCGATCTCATCGATGGACTGTTCCTTTGCCCCCTCTAACACCATGCGGGTTCCGGTGAGGTTCTCTTTTCTCTTGGTGATGATCTCCACACGGGATACCGCAGCGATACTGGATAGAGCCTCACCGCGGAAGCCAAGGCTTGCAATATGGTTCAAGTCATCCGCATCTTCGATTTTGCTCGTGGCATGACGCAGAAACGCCGTGGGAAGCTGTTCCCGTTCAATGCCGCAGCCGTTATCCGTCACACGGATGAACTCAATACCGCCTTCTTTTGCCTCTACCGTAATCGCCGTGGAACCGGCATCTATGGCATTTTCCACCAGCTCCTTCACCACGCTGGCAGGTCGTTCTACCACCTCACCGGCAGCGATCCTGTCGATCGTCCGGGAGTCCAGTACATGTATTCCCATATATCTACCTATGCCTTTCCCTTATATCTAACCGTTCCAGCGGTTCTTCAGCTTATTCTGTAACCGGTACAGAGTGTTCAGTGCATCTAATGGGGTCAGCGTCGTCACCTCAATCTCCATCAGTTCCTTCAGAATATCCTCATCCGTCACAGTGTCGAACAGAGACATCTGTGCCAGATCCACCTCATCGTATTTGGGCTGTTTTTTTGCCTTACCATCGTTTTTATTATCGATAGCAATACTCTGCACCTTTTCCGTAATATCATTGTCCGACAGTTGTTCCACGATCTCCTTGGCACGGTCGATGACCATGTCCGGCACACCTGCCAGCTTCGCTACCTGGATGCCGTAGCTCTTGTCCGCACCTCCTTTTACGATCTTACGCAAGAACACGATATCGTCGCCACATTCTTTCACAGCAATGCAATAGTTGTTCACATTGTTCATTTTGCCTTCCAGCTCGGTCAGCTCATGGTAATGGGTAGCGAACAGTGTTTTGGCTCCTAAAAGCTTGCGGTTGCTGATATGTTCGATCACTGCCCAGGCAATGCTCAATCCGTCAAAAGTGGAAGTACCTCTTCCGATCTCGTCTAAGATCAGAAGGCTCTTGGATGTGGCATTTCGTAAGATATTCGCCACTTCATTCATCTCCACCATAAAAGTGGACTGACCGCTGGCCAGATCATCCGAAGCTCCCACGCGGGTAAAGATCCGGTCTACAATACCGATATTAGCGGTTTTGGCCGGCACGAAGCACCCGATCTGCGCCATCAGTACGATCAGTGCCGTCTGACGCATGTAAGTGGACTTACCCGCCATATTAGGGCCGGTAATGACACTGATACAGTGGCTTCCATTATCCAGATAAGTGTCATTGGCAATAAACATATCATTGGTGATCATCTGTTCCACCACAGGGTGTCTTCCGTCCTTGATGTCAATAACACCCTTTTCATTTAACTTCGGACGTACATAATGATTTCGTTCCGAAACCAACGACAAAGACGCATACACATCCAGCTTTGCGATCGCTTTCGCGGTGTTCTGGATGCGGACCAGTTCCTGTGCAATGGTATCCCGGATTCTGCAGAAGACATCGTATTCCAGTGTCTGTAACTTGTCCTCCGCATTTAAAATAGTGTCTTCCAGTTCCTTTAACCGCGGTGTGGTATATCGTTCCGCATTTGCCAGGGTCTGCTTGCGGATATAGTCCTCCGGCACCAGATTCTTATAGGAATTGGTCACTTCAAAATAATAGCCGAATACTTTGTTATATTTGATCTTCAGATTCTTGATTCCGGTACGCTCTCTGTCCTCTTCCTCCAGCTGGGCAAGCCATTGTTTTCCGTCATGCTTGGCGCTGCGCAGTCTGTCTATGGTCTCATCGAACTGATCCTTGATCATCCCGCCTTCCCGGATGGACAGGGGCGGTTCGTCAATGATCGCTTCATCGATCAGCTGATAAATGTCCTCCAGGCCGTCAATCTGCTCCCGGATTTCCGTCAGTTCTTCTTTTTCAAAGGCAGACAGCACTGTCTTAATCGGCGGCAGCATCTGCAGGGAATTCCGAAATGCGATCAGATCTCTTGGATTTGCCGTCTTATAAGTCACCTTACTGAGCAGTCGTTCCAGATCGTAGATGGGATTTAAGTATTCCCGGATCTCATCCCTGGAGATGGAATCCTGATTCAGCTCCTGAATGGCATCCAGACGCTTCTCCATCTCATCCTTTTCAATCAACGGCTGTTCGATGTAATTGCGCAGAAGTCTGGCGCCCATGGCGGTCTTCGTCTTATCTAACACCCACAGAAGAGAGCCTCTCTTCTGCTTCTCTCTGAGAGTCTCCGTCAGTTCGAGATTTCTTCTGGTGGAACTGTCCAGCAGCATATATTTGCTGGTAAGATAGGGATAAATATGGGTAAAATGCTCCAGATCTGTCTTCTGGGTATCATACAGATACTGTAACAGTGCTCCCGCCGCTAAAAGTCCCGTAGGGAATTCTTCGACACCAAGTCCGATCAGCGTATTTACCTTAAAATGTTTCATCAGGATCCGTCTGCAGCCGTCATCATCGAACATATGGGATTCCAACGCATTGACGGAGATATGTAAGCGGGACTTTAAATCATTCACATCAAAGCCACTGACTAAAAAAGCCTCGTTGCAGATGATCTCTGAAGGTTCGTACTTCATCAGTTCATCATTTAATTTTTTCAGATCTTCGACTTCAGTCACATAATAATCACCGGTAGTTACATCTGCCGCCGAGATACCGATGCCATCCGGAGTATAGGCAATGCTCAGCAGATAATTATTTTTGCCGGCTTCCAGAGATTGTACGTTTAAGTTGGTACCGGGAGTCACCACACGGATCACTTCCCTCTTCACCAATCCCTTGGCAAGCTTCGGATCCTCCACCTGTTCGCAGATAGCCACTTTATAGCCGCGGCTTACCAGCTTGGACAGATAGCCTTCCACGGCATGATAAGGAATGCCGCACATGGGCGCACGTTCCTCCAGGCCACAGCTTTTTCCCGTCAGTGTGATCTCCAGTTCCTTGGAAGCCACCAGCGCATCGTCGAAAAACATTTCATAGAAATCTCCCAGACGATAAAAAAGGATACAGTCCTTATACTGCTCCTTGGTCTCCATATATTTTTGCATCATTGGTGTCAATTCAGCCATGATCTTCTCCTGTTCTGTAAAAGGATCCACGACAAAGCGGACACGCAAAAGCTTGCGTATCCGCATCTATCTTAGCACAAAATATTGAGGTTGTAAATTAAAGAACCCATATGAAAAATGATAGTTTTTCACACTTACTGCAGCTTTGCTGCGCGTTCCAGTGCATCATCAATATGGGCACAGACATTTTCTCTGCCCACCTTATCTAAGAAACCGCTCTTCTCCATGACATGCATGGGCTGTTCCCCTACATGAGACAGAATGATCTGGATATTTTTCTTCTTACAGTCCGCATATAACTGCTCCAGATTGTGCATGGCTGTGGCGTCGATGGCGCTTACGCTGCGCATACGCAGTACCAGGCAGTTCATTTTCTCATCTAATGTGATCTTCAGGATCTTGTCCGCTGCACCGAAGAATAAGGGACCGCTCACTTCATATACCATGGTATTGTGAGGTACGACTCTTAAGGACACGCTGTCCGCATCATCCTCATCATCCACATATTTCCAGCCTTCCACTTCCGTCACATCACTCATACGCTTCATGAAAAGAATGGCTGCCAGTAAAATACCTACCTCTATCGCTACTACCAGATCAAATACGACAGTCAGTACAAATGTGGTCACCAGAACGATAATGTCACTCTTGGGTGCGGTCTTGCACAGACCTATGAATTTACGCCAGTCGCACATATTGTAAGCCACCATGAACAGAATGGCTGCAATGGTGGGCATGGGGATCAGTGCCGCATAAGGCATCAGTACTACCAGGATCAACAAAAGTGTCACGGAATGCACCATACCGGCAATGGGGGTACGTCCGCCGTTTTTCACATTGGCAGCAGTTCTCGCAATGGCTCCGGTGGCGGGAATCCCACCGAACAATGCGGAAGTAATGTTGCCGGCGCCCTGGGCGATCAGTTCCATATTGGAGCGATGTCTGCTGTTCACCATACTGTCCGCTACCACGCAGGAAAGCAATGACTCAATGGCAGCCAGAATCGCGATGGTAAAAGCATCCGGCAGGACGTTCTGTACCGTCTTCAGGCTGAAGGCGGGCAGAGAAATTGAAGGAAGCTTATTGGAAATCTCATACAGATCTCCGATCGTATTTACATTCATGTTAAGTAGTGCAACCATGGCACTTCCCACCAGTACTGCGATCAGAGAAGGGGGAATCTTCTTGCAAAAGCCCGGCAGATACTGCCACAGGATCAGGATCAGGAGACTGATCACACCTACAAGCAGTGCCTGCACATTTGTGGTGGAGATGAACTGAAATACTGCTTTCAGTTTATCCATGGTCTCGATCAGCGGCTCTTCGCTGACAATGGTCAGTCCCAGGAAGTCCTTGATCTGTCCGATAAAGATCGTCACAGCAATACCGGAAGTAAAACCGGTGGTGATCGTATAGGGGATAAACTTGATCAAATTGCCAAGTCGTAAAAATCCCATCAGGATCAGGATCACACCCGCTAACAATGTCGCGATGATCAGACCGTCCATGCCGTTCTTCGCTACAATTCCTGCAACAATGGTGGCAAATGCCGCAGTAGGACCTGCGATCTGTACGCGGCTGCCCCCTAAGAAAGAGATCACAAAGCCTGCGGTGATTGCTGTATAGATACCCTTTTCCGGTGTTACTCCGGAAGCCAGTGCCAGTGCAATGGATAAGGGCAGAGCAATGATCGCCACAATGATACCTGCGATCACATCTTTTACAAACTGTTCTTTCGTGTAGCTTTTCATCACTGAGAAAAGCTTCGGTTTCAATTTTTCCATAACATTCTCCTCAATATAATCTCCTCAGTAAAAAGACCCGTGTGAAATTATAAAATTTTTATAAAATCACACGGGTCTTATCATAGCTCTATTTTTTTAGCTTTGCAAGACTTTTTTATTATTTTAAACCTATTCTACAATACGGTTTTTACCGTTATTTTTGGCAGTATATAATTTCCGGTCCACAGACGTAAACAATAGATCCAGCTGTTTATCAGCCTCATAACGTTCCATTCCACCGCTGATGGTAATATCCATCTGTCTGGTATTCTGGGAATATCTCCTTAAGCCTTCCTGGATATTCCGGAATGAATGTAACACTTGTTCCCGATCATCCTGTTCAAACACCAGCATAAACTCCTCGCCGCCGAACCGGGCTGCGATTCCTTTTCCCATCATTTCTTCCAGCATCAGTCTGCCGGCTTCCCGCAGTACATCATCACCGTATCCATGCCCATAGGTATCATTGACTGCCTTGAAATCATCTACATCCATCAATACGATCCAGAAGCTCTTCTCCGGCTTGCATATCCATTCATTCACCTGATTCACAAGATAGCGCCGGTTGTACAGTCTGGTCAGAGGATCATGGTTCGCTGCAAAGTTCAGATCCTCACTCAGACTCAGCAATTGCTTTCGTTGTTCCTCGTAACTTCTGAGTAATTCAAATATCATGGCAAATACAGACACTCCCACAATAACAAAGGACCCAAGCGTAGTTCCTATTTTACCCGCTTCATCCATATTTCTCCATACGGAAGGCCGTTCAAAGCTGTTCAACATGATCACGAGGTATTCCAGCAATGTGACCGCAAAAGAAATGATCACCACATTTCTCGGAAAAAATATCGCCAGTCCAACAACCCCCAGGATCAGATATACAATAGAGGCATCCCCATAGCAATAATACAAATAAGGAAATTCAAACCATACAAGTAGTAATATGATCAGGACAGCCGGTATTTGCACACTTTTCGTAGTCCATCCGATAATGCCGATGGTCACGATCATCAGCAGGCATATCGCGCAGAGTATGGTCGGCAGTTTCATACCGTGAATGCAGAAATTGCAGATTGTTCCGATCAGATTTGCAATGCACGCCGTTATCGTCAGGATCTGATACATTTTCCAGGACATGTTCTGTTCCTGTTCCAGTTCTATTCTCTTTTTCTTCTCTTGTTCTTCCATTTCTATTCCCTTTTACTATTTATTCGCCTGTCATATTCATGACTGAACCATATGTCCCATATAATAAAATCCATGACATTCATCCAGTGAAACATTCACAAGCTTTCCCACCAGTGATATATCACCCGGAAAATGTACCAGCGTATTATTTGACATTCTCCCGGTCACTAAGGAACTGTCATTTTCATTGATCTCTTCTACCAGCACATCGCAGGTCTGTCCCTGATACCTGGATACCTGTTCTCTGGCTGTCTCCTGCACGGTCTTAAGCACCCGGTCAAACTGCTCCTTTACCAGTTCCTCCGGCACCTGTTCCATGGCTGCCGCCGGTGTTCCGGTTCGTTTGGAATAAATAAAGGTAAAAGCATTGTCGTATTTTACGCGACGGATCACATCGATGGTCTCGTCTACGTCTTCTTTCGTCTCTCCTGGGAATCCTACAATAATATCCGTAGTGATCGCCATATCCGGAATCTCCTTACGGATCTTCTCCGCCAGCTCCAGATACTGTTCCTTGGTATAACGGCGGTTCATTGCTGTTAATATCTTCGTGGAACCGGATTGCAAAGGAAGATGGAGATGTCTGCAGATCTTCTTGGAATGCTTCATCACCTCGATCAGCTCATCCGACAGATCTTTGGGGTGGGAGGTCATGAAACGGATCCTCTCCAATCCTTCGATCCTTTCTACTTCCTGCAAAAGCTGTGCAAAGGTAATGGGCTCTTCCAGATTTTTACCGTAAGAATTTACATTCTGTCCCAGCAGCATGATCTCTACAACGCCGTCTGCCACCAGACCCTCGATCTCCCGGATGATATCCTTCGGATTACGGCTTCGCTCTCTGCCGCGGACATAGGGGACAATACAATAGCTACAGAAATTATTGCAGCCGAACATAATATTGATACCTGATTTGAAAGAATACTTTCTCTCCACCGGCAGATCTTCCACGATCTTGTCCGTATCCTTCCAGATATCAATGACCATTCCCTCATTTTCAAACAGGGAGCATAACAGCTCTGCAAATTTGAAAATATTATGAGTTCCGAAGATCAGATCCACGAAGCGGTAACTGTTTTTAATCTTTTCGATCACGGTGGGTTCCTGCATCATACAGCCGCACAGTGCGATCTTCATATGAGGATTTTTCCTTTTATAGCCGTTTAACACTCCCAGTCTTCCATAGACACGCTGGTTGGCGTTATCTCTCACCGTACAGGTATTATAGATCACAAAGTCCGCATTCTCATCTTCAATGATCTCATAGCCGACTTTTTCCAGGATTCCCACCAGTTTTTCCGAATCCCTGGCATTCATCTGACACCCGAAAGTAGTCACACAGCAGGTAGGCCTTCTGCCCAGTTCTTCTCCAAGCTTTGCCACATGACCGGAGGCTTTCTCCATAAAATAATACTGTCTGTCGGTTTCGTTCATTTGTGTTACATTTGTCATATAAAAAATATTGCCTTTCTAAATATCTGTATCTATTATCTGTCTGCGTATTTTGCTGCAATGGCGATCAATAGTCCGGTCGTTTTTTCCATGGACTGTACACAGGCATACTCATATCTGCCGTGATAATTTTCTCCGCCGGTGCACAGGTTCGGGCAGGGCAGTCCCATGAAGGACAGTCTGGCGCCGTCGGTACCGCCGCGGATGGGAGATACTTTGGGCTCGATCCCCAGTTCTTCCATGGCAGCTTTCGCGTTATCGATCAGGTGCATATGCTGCTCCATGATCTCCCGCATGTTATAGTAAGAATCTTTCATATCCACTATAGCGGTGCCTTCCCCATACTTCCTGTTCAGGAAATCCGCACAGGACAAAAACAGCTCTTTTTTCTGTTCAAATAGCTGTCTGTTATGATCACGGATAATATAGTCCGCAGTAACTTCCTCCACATTGCCGCATATAGCATCCAGATGGAAGAAGCCCTCATAGCCTTCGGTATACATTGGATTCTGCTCTACCGGCAGCAGCTTCTGGAACTCCTGCGCGATCAGAATGGCATTTTTCATTTTGCCTTTGGCGGAACCGGGATGCACACTCCTGCCATAGACATGAAGCTTTGCCCCGGCGGCATTAAAATTCTCATATTCCAGTTCGCCCAGTGCACCACCGTCTACGGTATACGCATAATCTGCACCAAACAGTTTCACATCAAAATGATCCGCTCCGGCACCGACTTCCTCATCCGGGGTGAAACCAATGCGGATCTTGCCGTGCTTTTTCTCAGGATGATTTAACAAGTCTTCCGCCATGGTCATGATCTCAGCCACTCCTGCCTTGTCATCTGCGCCAAGCAGCGTCGTTCCGTCTGTCACGATCAGATCTTTTCCCACATAATTTAACAGCTCCGGGAAATCCGCTGTCTTCATAACGATGTTCTCTGCTGCATTCAGTACGATATCTTTTCCGTCATAATGCTCCACGATCCGGGGCTTCACATTGGTATCCGTCACTGCTGGAGAAGTATCCATATGGGCAATAAACCCAAGCACCGGTGCATTCTCGCAGCCTGCGGATGCCGGAACGGTGGCATAGACATAGCAGTGCTCCCGATCATAAGTGATCTCTGTGGCGCCCATAGTCTCCAGTTCACTGACAAGCACACCTGCCAGGTCATGCTGCTTCATGGTGCTGGGGATCGTAGTGCTTTCTTCACTGGACTGGGTATCGATCTTCACATATCGTAAAAAATTCTCTATCGTCTTAGTCATAATCTCACTCCTAACATTTCTACACAAATACAACTTATCCGGGCTTGTACTTTTCTTAAATCCGTACAACCGCATTTCATTTATCATATCATGATGACCGCATCGCTTCAATATTTAATTTAATTTAAGGTGGAATTTCCCGGGTAATTGTTCAGAGCTTATATGTTCTTATTTCCCGGCAGATTCCCTTCGACAGCATCACTACCGCCAGAAGATTCGGCACCGCCATCAGACCATTACAGATATCCGAGAAATCCCATACCGCTTCCAGCGAACAGACCGCCCCAAAAAAAGCAAGCATTCCATAGCACATACGGTACCACCCTGTCCGACGACTATTTCCCGCCAGGTATTCAAAAGCTTTCTCTCCCTGATATTCCCAGGCAATAATTGTAGCAAACGCAAACAATGCGATAGATAGTGCAAGCATCCATTCCCCCGCCCTGCCAAATGTGGCGGAAAATACAGCGATCATAAGCGCTGTTCCGTTCAAAAGCTCCCCCTGCGCATCCCTCTGTCCCAGCATACCGCTGGATGCTATGGCAAGCCCTGTCAGGGAACAGATCACAATGGTATCGATAAAAACTCCCGTCATGCTGATATAGCCTTGCCGCACCGCATCCGGTGTATCTGCACAAGCCGCACTGATTCCGGCTGCTCCGAGTCCCGCTTCGTTGGAAAATACTCCACGGGAGACACCATAGCGCATAGCCTGCCTGCCGGAACATAAGAATCCAATGCTCCCTCCTGCCATAGCTTCCGGACAGAAAGCACCGCATAAAATCTGCAGAATTCCTGCCGGTAGATTATGTAAATGCGTAAAGATCACCATGCCTGTTCCGAACAAATAAAATACTGCCATACAGGGCACCAGATATTCCGTGACCCTTGCTATTTTATCGATTCCTCCAAGGATCACCAGAATTGTAAATATACCAATCACCAGTCCTGTCACTGTCCGGTCGACTCCAAAAGTCACTGCCAGTGCCTCCGCAATAGAATTCCCCTGCGTCATATTCCCCATGCCAAAGGAGGCTAGTACTGCGAATATCGCAAACAGTACCGCAAGGATCCGCCCCATACGTCTATACGGAAATGCATTTTGAAGAACATACATGGGACCACCCACCGGTTTTCCTTTGTGATCTCTTACACGATATCTGACACACAGCGTACTTTCCACCAGTTTGGTCGACAGCCCGATGATCCCGGACAAAAGCATCCAGAACAATGCTCCCGGTCCTCCCAGCACCATGGCAGTAGCCACGCCTACGATATTTCCCGTGCCTATCGTTGCCGCCAGTTCCGTAGTCAGTGCTGAAAAAGAAGAAACCCCTTCCCCATCTGTGCCTTTCCGGCTCTTAGGATGGAACACCAGCCCAAGTGCCGCCAACAGATTTCTCAGAGGAAGAAAGAACAGACTTATCATCAGATAGCAGCCACAGCCTAATAATAAAAAAACAAGCCAGGGTCCCCATACGATCCGGTCTGTCTGCTGTAAAAAGCCTGTTACCTCTGTGATCATAAAAAGTCTGTCTCCCTGACTTATTTTTCTAAACTATATTCTTTATTTTTCTATTTTATACATTGATATCACTGTCCGGCTGCTTTTCCGGATTCCTGTATTTCCGGAATGTATTTACTGGATATCCGGCAGAAAACCCGGGATCTTTTCTGCGATCTCACGAATCCCGAACAAATATCCGATGCCTTTCTCCAGTTGTCCTTCGGAAGCATTGAGCAGTGTTGCGGTCAGATGCAGCTTATGCTCTCCGTATTCCAGATCACACGTATACTCACCGTTGTCGTTTTCCATGGTCGTCTGGGACTTCGCTTCTGTTTCAGCCTCTATTTCAGCTTCTTTATCCCACATGATCTGTGCATTGGTATCATAAGGCATCTCTCCTTCGATTTCAATATAGGTCCCGGAATTATAATCATGCAGATAAGACTGCATATAATCAGTGATAAAATAATAAGGGGCATCTGCACCGATATCATCCCAGGTGACAGGTTCTGTCTCATCTTCCAGCACAACCTTCATGGCATAGAGTGTTCCGGTCTCAGAATCCACGACACACTCTATACTGACTCCCGTAACCTCCTCTTCCTTCATGCGCATAAAGATGTCATAGGCCATGATCGCGACTCCATCCGACAGCTTTTCATCATACAAAATATATCGTTTGATGGAAATGTTATCTGTATCCATATTTTTGAAAAAATAATCCTCCGGGATCACTCCCATGTCCTGAAAAGTGTAATTCCATTCCGTATTTAAAATATATTCATCGATCAGACCATATATTTCACCATCTGTTGCAGCTTCATAATCTTGTTCAGAGATATAGTACTGTTTTCCCGCAGCGATACCGTCTGCCAGATTTTGAAGTCTGCGCATGGTGTCTGTCTCATACTCTTCCTTCCAGACGGTATAATCCGTTCCTGTATTTGATATGCTGACTGACCTGGTCAGCCTGCTCTTATCCTGCAATTGTAGCAACCCTTCCGGTCCTGCGAATGCAAATACGATCAGCACGAGCAGTCCACCCATACATAGTAGGAAATTGCGCCGGTTCTTATTCTCCTGTTTTTTCATCTTCCGCCTTTTGCTCCCCTGTTGCTTTTATTTTTTACCACCTGCATTTCTCCGGGAAAATATAACCGCATTACCGTGCCTTCTCCAAGCTTGCTGTCAATCTTCAGTTCCCCCTGATGCAGGGTGATGATCTTCTGACAGAGAGCCATTCCGATGCCGGCTCCGCCCTCCTTGCGGGATCTGGACTTATCCACCATATAAAAAGCCTCCGTGATCCTCGCGATCTCTTCCTGCGGGATCCCCCTGCCGTTGTCTACAACCTTGATCTCATAGCCCTGTGTGAGCTTACTTCCCTTCATCAGGATAAATCCGCCTTCTTCCACAGCCTTTACAGCATTATCCAGCAGATTATATAACAGTGACAAAAGCAGATCCCTGTCACCTAAAATCACCCCCTTTTCCAGATTGATCTTTCCCCGGATCCCTTTGCGTTCAAAGGGGATCCGCATCGTATCCCGGATATTTTCCTCCAGTTCTTTCGTCTGAATCTTCTTGAATTCCAATTCCTGTCTGTCCATTCCCACCAGCTCCAGCAATTTGTGAGACAGACTTTCCAGACGTTTTCCCTGACTGAAAATATAATAGGTGGCTTCGCCCCGCTCCTGCTCTGTCAGTTCATAGGAGTTCAGCATATCCGCATATCCAATGATGGAAGTTAAAGGTGTCTTGAGTTCATGAGCAAATGCCGCCGTAAAATCCTCCTTCTGTTTTGCTTCCAGCTCTTTTTCCTCCATCTGGCGTACCAGTCTGTCCGTCATCCGGTTAAAACTCCGGGACAGTTCTCCGATCTCATCTGCACCCTGATAGGCAGCCCTCTTCTCCAGATCTCCCTCGGCAATCCTCCCCGCCGTGCGGTTTAACTGCTCTATGGGCCGGGTCAGATATCTGGATAGTAAAAAAGCTGCCAGACCACCGATCACCAGCAGACCTGCCAGAGCAATACCATATTGCCGCATCATATTGCTCCGCTCTTCATAAATGCCGCTCAGGTCCTTCAGAATCCCAAGATATACCGTATCTGCCGAATCCGTCGCCTGATCTGTGATAATGCTGAGCAGATAATAACGCGTTCCTACCTTGCGGACACCGTAGACCTGATCTGCACCGGGATCCATGGTGCGGATCATTTCTTCCGCAAGACTCCTGATCTCATCCTGTGGCAGTTTCAGGCTGCCCTCCAGAGTGATCGTGCCATCCGTTTCAAGGATCATACATTCCGTACCGTTCTGATCCGTCATCCGTTCTGTTGCGGAATTTCCCGCCTGTATCCCCGCGAATTCTGCTCCGTATTTTTCCATGTTCTGATACACCATATCATAAATGGTCTGAAAGAGCAGGTTCTCACGTTTTCCCTGCTCCGTCTCCCGTTCTAACATACGGTTAAAATAGAAAAACAGCATAAAGCTTCCAAACAGCATGAAGGCTGCCGTAAGAAGTGCTGTGATGGAAAAAAATAATTTATACGTGAACTTCATTCAAACGATACCCCACTTTATATACCGCTATAATAATATTTTCCCAATGTAACTTTTTCTTCAGCCGCTGCACATGCAGATCAACGGTCCGGCTCTGTCCCATATATTCGCCACCCCATACCGTCTCGTATATGGTTTCCCGGTACAATGCCCTGTTTTTATTCCTAGCAAATAATAACAGCAGATCAAATTCCTTCGGTGTCAGATAGATTTCCTCTCCGTCCAGAGTCACTCTGTGGGATGCCGTGTCAATGGTGACATTACACGCCCGGATGACCG